>Ga0208626_1000303_pt1 | contig 18019 bp, 24 predicted proteins | sample LakWasMet10_HOW4_2_FD_183860 | JGI IMG/M metagenome (GOLD analysis project Ga0208626, IMG submission 183860) | Freshwater sediment methanotrophic microbial communities from Lake Washington under simulated oxygen tension - Sediment Metagenome... | ecosystem: Environmental > Aquatic > Freshwater >... | reverse complement strand
CTGCTGCAAACAACAGCCATTCATCTTGTTTAGGTGAATACCATTCGCCCCAACGCAACGCGAATGCCGCCCAGAGCGCAAACACGGCAAAACAAACATCGGCACTGATTAAAATAAATGCCTTCTTACGTCGGGAAAGGCCGATAAACCAATGCGCTAAACGAGCTTGCATCATTGTTCTTTTGCTCCCGCTTGAAATTTGATGGCCAACAGTGCTAGCGGTAAATACGCTAACCCCAGACCTATTAAGCCTTCTAATTGCCCCAAGCCAACCCATAACGCAATGGGTATCAGCCAAACTAAATTGATCAAGGCAACCGCCATCGATACCGCTTTATGGCCCCATGAGCGCGAGGCAAATTGATAACCGTGGCTGCGGTGCGCTTCGTAGACTTTTTCGCCGCGAAAAAAACGTCGCGTTAATGTCCAAGTGGCATCGACAATAAACACGCCCAGCAAAATTAACCAACTCCAAAAAAGCTGCGGTGCAACCCACGTTGCCTGAATTGAAAACAACCCGAGTATTAACCCTAAAAACCCACTGCCGGCATCACCCATAAAAATTTTTGCGGGTGGAAAGTTCCACACTAAAAAACCTGTCACGGCGACACCTAGTAACAACAGCGTGGGCCATTCATTGGCGTGTCCAGTTAACTGCATCAACAAAATCCCACCTAAGCACACAGAGACTGCCTCGATGCTGGCCAAACCGTCAATGCCATCCATAAAATTATAAAGATTGAGCAACCAGACTAAATAAATCGCACCCAGAACATTGCCCAACCAGCTCAAATCGACAGGTTGACCAAAAACCACCAGCGGCGGCATGCCGCCCAACCAAAACAATCCCCAGGCGGCGGCACAAAAATGCGCCAATAATCGCCAACGTGCTGGAATATGCCCATGGTCATCCAGAAACCCTATTAGGGCGACACTGATACCGGCACCTAACAAGCTCGACATGGATTGCCAAGAAATTGCCTGATTGGCCCACAGTATCGGCAGGCCAATCAGGAAAACAATCACAATCGCAAGCCCACCGCCGCGTGGGGTAGGGATGGTGTGGGAACTACGAGCGTTAGGGATGTCGATTAAACTTTTGGCGAGAGCATAGCGCCGTAAAAAACCGGTGAGAGCCCAAGACCCTAAGCCCGCGAGGAGAAAAAACCATGCATTATTCATTTATTCGAGTGAGAACTTACTGTTGCTGTTATTAAACATTGGGGAGCGCACAATAAAAATACGCATTTTGCGCATTTTTTTGTGCGCTTTAATTAATGCGGTCAGCTAAATATTTTTGAGCTACGCGGCGCAAACCTTCATCTACATTGATCTGCGGCGTCCAGTTTAACACTTGGCGGGTTTTGGTAATATCGACTTGCAGTGAGTCGCAAAGCCTTTGTGCTACTGCTTTTTTACCTATCAAGCCTGCAATTGTGGTTAGGAGCCAGCCAGGAAAGGGTAATAACCAGACAGTTTTTCCTAAGGCCTTTGCCATGCGACGCAATAAGTCGCTAGTGGAAAGGTCTTCATCATCGGATACTAAAAATGTTTGATTGGCCGCCGCCGGATGATCAACGCAAGTGACGATCAAATCTACCAGATTATCCAAAGCAACCAGGCTGCGTTTGTTGTCGATGTTGCCAAGTGGTAGCGGTAAGCCCTTGTGCAACCAGCGCATCATACTGAGGAAATTAGCTTTTACCCCGGGGCCATGCACCAGCGGCGGCCGAATAATGACTACTTCCAATCCTGTTTCATCGGCTAACAAGCGCAACGCATCTTCGGCTTCTCGTTTGGAAATACCATAAGCATCAGTGGGGGCAGGTATGTCGTCAGCGCTAAACGGGTGGTTGGCAGCGGTGCTTTCGCCATTCACCTTAATTGAACTAATAAAAATAAAGCGTTTTACTCCGGCCATGGCGGCCTGCCGAGCCAGATTTAGTGTACCGTCAACATTAACCTTACGAAATTCTGACAAAGGATCAACAGCCTGGTCATTCATTACATGTACCCGTGCCGCTAGATGAATGACTACATTGATGTCCTGCAACGCTTGTTCCCACTGTGTTGTGGCAATAATATCCCCAACGAGGACCTGATCAGGACTTGTCTGATGTTTATTAGCGGTTCGTGTTGCGGTTCGAACCTGATAGCTCGATTGATGTAATGCCTTGCAAAGTGCGCGGCCGACGAAACCGTTGGCACCGGTAACCAAGATTCTCATCTTTCGAGTAACTCCTTATAAAGTTGTAAGGTTTGTTCAACCACGTATTCGGTGGAAAATTCTGCTTCCACCATCGCTCGACCTCGCTTACCCATGCTTTCGCGCAACTCTGCGTCATTCAGTAAACGGTTTAATGCCACGGCCAATGCCTGTGGGTCTTTAGCGGGGATCAGGAGCCCATTTTCATTATGTCGAACAATCTCCCTGCAGCCAGGCACATCCGTAGCGACAATGGGGCGGCCGCAAGCGGCTGCTTCAATTAATACCTTGGGTAAACCTTCCCGATAAGACGGTAGGCAAACAATATGCGCTTGCGCGAATACTTGCGGCATATCTTCGTGTTGGCCCCACCATTCGATAATGCCTGCATCTTGCCATTCAAGCAGTTGGGATTGATTAATGGATTCTGGATTTTCTTTGTCTGGGGCGCCTACCAGGACAAAACGAGCGCTGATGGATTGCTGTTGTAAAATTTTAGCGGCTTCCACAAATTCACCAACGCCTTTGTCCCAAAGCATCCTTGCCGCCAGTAAAACAACCGGAACTTCATTTGGTTCATTTGAAGATCCAAACTGCAGCGTGTTGACCCCTGCTCCACGAATTAATCGGGAATATTTAACAATACCCAATTTTTCGAAATAGGTTAGATCATCTGGGTTCTCAAAAACTGCTACGCTATTGAAAGGGTTTAACAATAATCTATAGGCTAATAAAACCAATGGTTTAAGAAATCGAGCCTTTAATTGTTTAGAACTAAAAACGTAGCCCATACCAACAGGAGCATTCACAATTGCACGTATACCTGCGATTTTGGCGGCGAGGCTTCCGTAAAGTATGGGTTTCAGAGCAACGTGGTGAACTATATGCGGATGCTCTCGAAGATAAAGGGAAGCAAGGCTTTTAATAAGAGAGATTTCACGCAATGGATTTATTTTGGATCGTTCAAGCGCAAGGGGGATAAGGTTAATGCCATTGTCTAAAATGGTTTGACCGTGTTTATTTACACGAGTTAATACTGATACTTGAAAGCCGGCTTGTTGCGCAGCAACTGCCCTATCAAGAAAATGGGAACAAAAAAACCAGTCTTCGGTTACAAAATAGAGAAGTTTTGGTTTGTTGTTCATGCAGAGTTTCTATAGGTAAAGAGTAAAAAGCCGTGCCTGGACGGGTTTCTTGAGGTGCCAGTTTGTATTGAATCTAAGAAAGATAAGGTTCGATAAAGGATTTGATGCCCAAAAATATTGCGATAAGTTGTGATGCCAGTTCATAGGACTTATTCAACATAGCTGCTTGCAATTTGGGATCGTCTGGATAGTCATGTGAAAAACTGTTACGGACTTCTCGCATTAATAACCACTCGTCAGCCGACGGTATAGCGCCTATCTTTTCGAGGCGGTAGAGAATATCAATAAACGCCTTTAATTCACCTGGTTCTTTAGTGAGCTCTAATACGGCGGGGAACAGTTTAGTGCCGATCAAATCTTGTAATTTGCCAAAGCGAGTTGCAAATTGATCTAGCACGGCAAGTTCAATATCACTCAATTGGGTTAAGGTGAGTTCTGAAAAAGGCAAGTGGTTCTGCAATTGTGCCATTGCCCAGCTTAAACGCTCAGCATGGCGATCGCAGATTTTTATAACTTCAGTGATTGCGTTTGTCATTGCAGCAATATCCCGGTTTGTTTAGCGATTTGATAGATTGGCAAGTCATTTGGACTATCGGGTCTGCGTAAGACAACATCAATCTTTTGTTCGCCAAGTTTTTTATGTAACTCACAAAGAAACCGCAATTTGGCGTCAATGACATCCGAGACATTTTGAGTTTGCAGCTCGACATACAAATCAATGTCGCCACCTTTGGCTGTGTCGTTAACCCGCGAGCCAAATAACCAGACATGCGAGCTTTCGCCAAAGTTTTTTTTGGTGCTTTCGCAAATAGTTTTAATCTGAAAGGGTGTTAAGCGCATGATCTTGCTACTTAGCTTATAAGGTTTCTGTTGTTAACGTCATTTAGTATAGCTTGCGCCAGATTAATCAATTCTTGTTGATAAACATGCGCGGCTTGGAGCGCATTGGTTAACACTTCAATGGCTTCTATGTATATTTGATTTCTGAGTTGCCTGATTTCTAACCATTGGTCGGCTGAGGCTAATACGCCTAATTTTTCCGCTTTATCTAGGTTGTCAATGGCAGCTCCTGTTTGCTCGCCGAGTGCATTTAACCAAGCTGGCAGAAGTTTGTCTCCTACGGTGTCCTGAAGCCGGCTAAACCGGCTGGTAAACGCGTCTACTTTTTCAGCCAGGTCTTCATCTGTCTCTAACGAAGCTACACGCTCAATAGTTAAAGGCTCTTTAAAAACCTGCATGGATGAGTAATTAAGGTGTTTAATTTCTTTTGTAACAACTCTTTGCAAGAAAGCTAAACGTTCCACGAGGTTTGTATTCATAGACAAATTCCTTGTTGTGCCGCTATTCGGTGAATGGGCAGCCTCGTTAAATTGGGCGCAGAAATTAACACGTCCACTTTGCGGCCATTCAAAGCACGCATGATCTGAGCACTAATTTTAGCGGCTAATTCTGCGGGATTATTGACGGGTTCGGTTACTTCAATTAACAGATCTATGTCCCCGCCTTTAGCGTGGTCATCCAGCCTTGAACCAAATAAAAAGACGCGTGCGGCTGTCCCCAATATTTGCAGGACTTTTTGTTGAATAACTTGTCTTTCAAGGTCAGTTAAGCGCATGGCATGCAATATTTTTTTGAAGTTGATGTTGGCTTTTGCCGTGAAAGTTGTTTGATAGCGGCAGAAAAGGCTCACACCTCCGACCGTCGAACCGTAAAGACGGTTCTTGAGAACGGGCGCTGTATTTAGTGCAGGGTTTCCGTATAGACCATATCAAGCGCATTGGCAACGGCAGCGAGTCGCTTGTCGCGTGTCCAAAGGCGTGCTCCCGCCAATCGTGCAGACGCCAGCAAATGTACGTCCACATAGCCAATGCCGCGCCCCATCAAAGCATGTTGCTCGATAAAAAATAGCACCTCATGTTCAGCCGCCACAGGAGATGATGGTAAAGACCGCAATAAATCCAGTACTTGAGTACGGTCTTTCAGTGTGCCACATGCCAATTCTCCCACCACCCAGGAATGTATCAGTACTTGTCCGGCCAATAAAGCGGCTACTAACTGATTATCGCCTTGACGCAGATGGTCTATCCACACCGAAGTATCGACCAAGATCATGAAGAAATATCCTGGCGTCGCGGAATCGGCTGCAACGCTGACTGGGATCCGCCCAACTGCGCCAGACGGCGTGCACTCTCACGTTGTATCAGCGCCAGTAAGGCTTCACGTATCAACTGGGTACGTTCAGTTAAGCCGCTTAGTTGTTGAGCTTGCGCCAGTAATTCGTCATCCAGATTAAGAGTGGTACGCATAAAGCCTCCGTAAAATCATCAAAAATATCATCAAATGATGCTTAATTTTATCCGCGTTGCACGCCAAAAGCTAGGGAAGCGTCCCCGCTTTTGGTTTATATGAGTTCCAGCAACAATTCACCTGATGCAAGTTTTTCTTCAATTAGCGGTAATAATCGCTCAAACCATTCCAGTAAATCTTTACGTCGAGTGTTGCCTAAGGAAGAGCTGATTAAATCCTTCGACAAGCTCCACCTCAAGGGTGGTCTAAGGACAGATGAACGGTAACTTATTGATTTCGTGTGTGATTTACCGGATGGCCACGATCCAGAATTTGATCCAAATTAAAATCACACTGATCGTTCCAATAGATGCGTTTATTTTTGAATTTAACTGCTTTAAATAAAGCCTGATCATAAAGTGATTTATAACAAGGTATTCTCTCCAACTCCGCCCTTACATCAAAATCTACGACAGAATCATCATCCAAATAAACCCTCAAGACATAGTTATCTTTAGGCTCTACATTAATTAACTTCATAAATACTTCCTATCTTAAAGGCTCAATGCGTAACGGCTCTTCTCCCGATACGGCTAATTTCCAGTCCACCATGAGTGATTCCTGATACAGCTCAATCCAAGCCTGTACTAAACGCATTTGTTTACGCGGCAAGCTACCCGACATAATCTCGCCATCTAAAATTGAAAACACTGCCTCGTCATCCTGATATTCGGCGTGGATATGGGGCATACTGTGTTTTCCGGTATCGAAAAAATACATCATGTACGTATACCGTAAAAAATGGCTATAGTCGGCATAAATCAGTCCTTCTGTTAGTTTGATTCATCGGGGGGCGTAGAGAGGTTAAATAGACTCAGTGTGCTCCCTAAGCCATTCCTTCAGCGCGTTGTTCATGCGGGTTTGCCAGCCCTTGCCGGTGGCGCGGAAGGCTTCCAATACGTCAGGATCAAGCCGGATGCCGGTAAAGACTTTGGGTGTATCGGTGCGCGGCCTGCCACCTTTTGGCTTTAGCATTTCAGCGGCGAGTTCAGCACCGAAAATTTCCGGTAGTACGTCTGACGCAGGGCGCATGCGCTTAAAATCGGCGTCGGTCAATTCGCGGACTTCGCCGTCCGCGTCAGTCAAGGGTAATCGATTTGTCATGTTTGCGAGCCTCTCTAGGGTTAGCTTTGCGGAAACTGATTACCCGAATTCCGCCATTAATAGGCGTAAAGCACAGCATGTGCAGGCGCCCGTCCAAATAACCAGCCGCCACAAAACGTCGCTCGGGATAATCCTGGCGAACGTCTTCATCGATGTTGGCGGTAGACCAATCGAACGCTTGTGCGCGCTCAAAGCTCAATTCGCGTTCGAGAATATTTTTAGCGTTCTTGGCAGCGTCGAATTCTATAATCATGCTAGTTATTGTATAAACAAAAAACGGCAAATGACCAGCTATTGTTTATACATTTGACAATGCCGCCGTGCGTGGACATGCTCTGGGCTGTAGTCTCGCAGCTCAAGGTAAATCGGAGCTCGCAGGGGCAACTAACGAACTTAATAAGTGTGCCAACTTGGCGGCAGCGACATCCAATGAATACACACTTTCTACTCGCTCCCTTCCAGCCGTGCCCATGCTTATTCTTAATGAAGAATCATCAATTAATTGAGTCAACACGGAAACCCAGTCGGCTTGAGATGAAGCCCAAAAACCTTCTATGCCATCGCGAACAATTTCCGCATTTGCGCCAATCGGCGACGCAACAACAGGTACTCCGCAAGCCATACATTGGATAAGTTTATAGCCGCATTTACCGCGTGCGAATGGCTCGTCAGGTAACGGCATAATGCCAATATCAAAATTTTGGATCTCTTGTACTTCGCTTGCTTCGGTCCATTTGATAACTGTAACGGGTAATCCATCAAGCTGATTAGCATTCGCGCCGACGGCCACCAATTTTACGTTCTTAATCTTTCCGATTTCTCGCAAAGCCGGAGCGATTTGCTGTAAATAATGCGCAGTAGCTGGGGAGCCTATCCAGCCTATGGTGATATGCTTGCGGTCCAATATGGGAGCTACCGTATAACGAGTTGTGTCCACGACAGTCGGGAGTATTTCTACCCGTTTTGCTCCTGCCTGTCTGGCGCGCTCAGCAAGATAAGCATTGCCCGCAATCACCAGATTTGCTCGGCGCATGATGGCATCGATTTTATTGCCCAGCAGCCAGCGAACTAAGGCTGATTTATGCTGATCATATTGATGAAATATGGCATCGTCATAATCTACAACAAGCTTTGTGCGACTGGGCAATAAACTCAGTTCAAGCCACGCCGGAAGCCATGGCAAAAGCTCTTTTTCGACCCAGACAACATCAAATCGTGCTGATTTTTTTATAGTTAGCAACCGTTTGCAATATGTTTTAACAATATCCAATAAGCGCTTGCTCCTGCCTGCATATAAATTGATGATGTATTTATCATCAAGCAGCGGCTCGACGTCGATCTGAAATTCGGAGTTTTCCAGAAATGAAATAAATTGATAAATACGTAGCCGACTGCTTGCGCCAAGGCGGGCATAACGGCTTAGGATTAAAAGCTTTCGATTCAGCTGTGGCATTCAATTCTTCTGAATGGCGGTGCGAAGAGTTGATGGCAGGGCTTGTAACAACATCCTATAACCTTGGAGAGTATAAAAAGCATCACGCCAGTTTGCGCGAACGACGGAAAAAACTATCCGAGAAATCGGTTCTAGCAAAATGGTTACTGCAAGTACTGCCCAAGCAGCGGCAGGCGAAAAATGTTTAAACCCATAAAGCAGGCGACTGCGTATTGAATAGAACAGCCGTGCTGCTTTAACCTGTTTAGACGTACCGCCGCCAGCATGAAAAGCTTGGGCCCTAGTTAAGTAAACGCTTTGCCAGCCATTTAAGTGAGCACGTCGAGAGAAATCCAAGTCTTCCAGATAGACGAAAAATCTTTCATCAAACCCCTGTAATTGCTCAAACAGCGATCGTCTAACTAGAAAAAATGCGCCTATTACATGATCAACCGTTCGCGTTGTCGCATGATCCCAATCAGTTCTATGTAAAGAAAATCTGCGCAACCCTGGCAATTTATTCAAACCAACAGACTGCAAAAGAAAAACCAGTGGTGTCGGGAATCTGGCACAGCTGCGATCAACCTGACCTGATTCATTGATCAATTGAATTCCGCAAATGCCTATTTTGGCATTTTCAGGATTAGCCATGAACGATAACGGCGTATCTAGTGAGTTTTCGTATAAACGGGTATCTGGGTTAAGGAATAACAGATAGGGCGTCGTAGCAATTGCCGCTCCTTGATTGCAGGCGGCGGCGAACCCCAAGTTTGATTCATTGCGAATAATCGTTACCGGTATGCCTAAAAATTCTATGCCATTTAGGGAGTCATCTGAAGACGCATTATCAACAACGACAATCCTTGTGAGGACATCTCCATGTAAATCACGGATAGATGAAATGCAATCTCTTAACTGGTGCCCTGCATTCCAGTTTACGATAACGATCGATAACATATTGGGATTACTTATTTGTTTTTAGATGATGAGATTGCACGGCAAATATTTATTACTCGCGCTCGAAATGTGCATATATCTTTTTGCGAAGTGCTGTTAACCCGGATTTACGAGATGCCTGGCGCAATAATGCTTTAACAAAAGCTCCTGCACTAATCCAAGCGCGGGCTCCATGGGGATGAATAGTTGTGAAAGCTGCTTTGTAACCGGCATCTAATTGTTTTGCAGCCTTTGGTAACAAAAGCGAATCTTCAATACGGTGCTCGACCTGATACCACAGCGATGGTCGAACATATCCTAAATCCACATGTTCTTTAATATATTCCAGGGAAATGAACCCGTGATCGATGGCTTCAAACAGGTCCCTGAACCACAAATATCCCAAGGGATTATTGCTGCTTACCCATGGCTGAGTACTCATGTCGGTGTAATGCAGCAGAGCTGTCTGATCTTCATCGTATCGCTCGAGACAATTCCAGTTGTTGTCTATGTCAGGCCGAATAGTCTTTGCTACCGACATGTCATACATCAAATTTTCGTAGTTCAGTTCACCTGCATCAAGCCTATTTACAATGTCCTGAATTTTCCAATCCAAATGTTCGCAATCAAGCAACATTACACTGAATTGAGGCCGTCTTCCGGTTGCTTTCGGTTCACGAACAGCTAGAACTTGGGCATCATTAAAAGGTAATACCCAAAGGTCTTTAATGTCTTTGAAGACCTGCATATCTGAATCCAGATAAATTGCTCTGCCTTTATAGCCCGCCATTTCAGGAATAATGAATCTTTGGAAAGAAAATGGCGTTCGCGGCCAGTTTTTCTCGTCTTTGGGGCGAGAAATATCTATTCCTCCCAAATGCATAGGAAAAATTTCGACACTCATACTCGCGTGTTTACGTATGGAATACTCCAATACTTTAACAGCAAGCATCTGAGCTTCGGTCGTTGCCACATAGACTCTAATTGGGCTTGGTATGTCTAAAGGCGCCAAATCTACTCCAGTTGCCATAATTGTTTTCGCCATTGGTCCAAATTGTTTGTTGAAAGTTTTTCTCCCGTTTGCCAGCAGCGTCGTACTATTCAAATGAGAGAAACTATTTCCGTAGCCTGCGCCGCCATCCACACCTAACGTACGGATGCAGCGCGCGCCGGCCTTTGCGAGTAAATCGATTGCTGCCTCAGAGCTGAAATAAAGCACTTCGACTAATGGATCATTTCCGAATTTACGAGTTGGCAGATGGTTGTAGTAAAGCAAGCGGCCTTCTTCACTCATGCGCGCGAGAAACCGATTGCTTTTTATTAACTCAGATAGATCCAGATCGCCAGCTCGATTATTAACATGGGGAACCCAAGGCATCACCAGCACTTGAGCATTCTTATCAATAGAATCTTCGCAAGCAGTAACAACATCTAAATCGAGAGTATGCGCGGCAACAACCTTCATGTTGTCTACGACATGGTTTAGCGACATCAAATTGAAAGCACTCAAGTTATAGTCAATATGCTTGTCATAGCTTGGTCCTTTGCCCAATATAAGCCAGGGGCGATCATTTTCAATTCTGTTTTTGTACCAATCAAAAAAACTTTGCATTAAATAAACCTGTTTCAAACCAGCTCTACAAATAGAAATACCCTAGTACCGTTTCGTTGGAAAACAGCTTCTTGGGTTATATTTTTTATTTAAATTAGTTCCTGATAAATTTTTCTCAATCGCATAGCTTGTTGATGTGTGTCATATTCTTTTTCCATATGCCGCCTACCAGCTAACGTCATATCTTTCCATCGTTCTGGGTGAGTTATCAAATAGTGCATATGTTGATAAAGCTCATCACTGTCACGCTCAACGGCTAACAAACCAGTCTCGGCATGTTTAATTACTGATGGTATGTCACAGTGCAAGGAACTAATGATGGGTATTCCTGTTGCAGCCATATCGATTAATGCAACTGGAGCTCCGCCTTCGGTATCTCCATCAGCCGCAGTAACGCTTGGGGAAATAAAAACATGATGACGGTATGATTCCTCAAATAATACTGCGTGTGTCTGATAGCCAAGCATGCGTGTCTTATTAACTAGATTGTTTCTTTTTAATGATTCAAGAATCTTCTCTTTTTCGACATGGCTTCTGGCGTCCTCGCTTGAATCACCAATAATAGTAATCTCCAGAGGCACTTCATTTTGAAGCCTTCCAAGTGCTTCTAATGCGTAAGGAATCCCCTTTTTTTCACGAAAAGAGGCTGCAATTAATACTCTTAATGTTTCACCTTGAGACCACTTACGCTCCTGGTATTGAATAGCATCAATATCAACGCCAAGGTGATGAACACGAATTTTTGTACGATCACAACCTAGTTCTTCTATGCACTTTGCCATAAAAGAACCCTCGCATAACACGCAGTCAATATGCTCAAAAAGTTCACGGTACCGGTCACGCCAAATAGGTTGGCTGACAGGAAGAAAGTTCACGTCTTTACCATAGAAGGTTACAACATGACGTAAGTTTAGTGCTTTGACGGCAGGAATATCTGCCCAAGCGACATTTCCCCAATGTGAATGGATTACATGGGCACGGTGTTTTTTAGCAATGGCGGTTAAATATCCAAGGTGACGCCTGAAACCAAGCTTGCGCAATCCAAGATCTTGGTAATAGCGCCATAGCGGAGCATTAGAAAGTGAATACAATTGATTGAAGGGAAATTGATCCAAGTTAGCGGTCTGCTCACACAGAACAAAGCTATCAACTTCGGGTGACAAAAACCGCACTTGGTCATAGAGCCATGGTGATGTTCGTGGCAGCCAGACCGGCAAACTATGAACTACTGTTAAATTATTAGTTGACACTTTATACCGCCTTGGTCAAAAGCATAGATCGCATAGTCATCACAAACGGCTTATTGAACTGCCATAGCAATAATGAATATACAAAAACACCAGAAACTATTTGAAGAGCGAAAAGAAGCCATAGGGGGCACATCTCATTCAACGCAAATGGTACAGATGCAACAATCAACGCCATAAAAAGACTCATTAATATTCCCGGTAATATACTTGCTACGTAATCGCGCAGACATGGCCCTAATAAAGTTCGGACAAGAACCAGGTAGTTCAAAATTAAAGCGACGCCCTGTACAACAGCAAAAGCTATTGCTAAGCCAATAATGCCGCCCATTTTTAACCCGATATAAATTCCAGGAGTCTGGATAAAAACAATTAATAAACTCCACTTGAATCCCAAGTCAGATCTGCCGCGCGCGAGTAGTAATGGACCAATTGTTCCGCCAATAGAGCGCGTCAGGCCAACAAAGCATAAAACCTGCAACAGTAATACGCTTGGTAGCCAGGCAGCGCCTAAAACTAGAGGGACGAATATTGGTGCTGAAGCAGCCAGCCCTAACAGGATAGGAGTATTGATCAATGTGGAATACTCTTGCATACGCAGATACCCTGATCGTAACTTCTCATCATCATTCTGCACCGTTGAATACAAAGGGAAAAAAACTCTAGCTGCAATTGGGTTTATCTTCGACGATGGCAAATTGGCAAGATTGTATGCCATTGTGTAATGCCCTAACACTTGACTACCGAGAACTTTACCAACGAGAAAGAAATCGATGTTTGCAGAAACAAAGTTTATCGTACGCTGCAATGCCAGCGGCAGTCCAAAAAGAAAATGCCCTTTTAATTCATGATAGTTAAGCTCAAACTGAGGCCGCCACAAAGATCTACCAAATGCAATATATCCCAAAGCCTTAACTAAAGAGTTAGTCAAAAATCCTGAAACAAGCGCCCATATATTTCCACCCGCAAGTGCAGTAACAATTGCAACGGCAACACCGATAATCGACGCTAACATTTCAATTTTGGCTATTTCGCCAAACCTCATGTTTTTATCCAGTAATGCTCCATGAATCACTCCCATAGGAGTAATTAGAAAGATTATTCCAAGAATATGTAGAATTGGGATGAGGCGAGGCTCTGAGAACCAAGAGGCTATTAAGGGACTACCTGCCCAAGTTGTACCAAAAACAACGAGACCAACTAAAATGTTAATCCAGAACAGTGAGGAGATCCCTATATCAGAAATCGATTGCTTCTGAATGAGCGAAGCGCCGAATCCAAGATCACTGAGCAAAGTAACGAAATTTATAAATACAAATGCCATGCCCATGAGGCCAAAATCAGCAGGGTCAAGCAGCCGCGCAAGAACAATCAGTTGAGTAACTTGAAGAATGTTGATCATCAGTGTTGAAAAACCAACAGCCTTAACACTTCTAACTGCTTTAACTCTCAAAAATATCTCCTTGTAACGTCAGTTTAAATTGTTAGCTGAGAGCCATCGAATCATCAAGCTTCCTTAAAAATCAAATATATCCATGTCTAAATTCTTATTCACGAAAAAATAAACGGTACTTGGCACATGAATATACTGACCTGATCAGCGCGTTTTCAGTTTTTTTGCCATTCTTCATACCACTCTCTAAGCTGTGGGTCTTTTAAGTATTTCGCATCGAGCTTACGTGTGTCACCTTTTACAGTGGCGGGATTTCCAGAAACGATTTGAAAATCTGCAACATTTTTATTGACAATGGCATGAGCTGAAACTAATGCGCCTTTTCCAATTGATACGCCAGGCAATATTTTGGCTCCTGCACCTATGAAGGAGTAACGTCCAATTTTCACTTTTTTTATAAAATAGCCCTTCTTAAGATCCCCAGGTATTTCTAAGTAATGATTACCGTATAACCTGATTGCAATATGTGAGCTATGTGTAAAAATACCCACCCACGCGCCAATTTGTGCGCCTTCCTCGATTTCGATAGATCCGGTCCCATCTAGTATCGTGTAATGCCAGATAAAAACATTATCCGCAATAAAAACGCGATCAGGGTGATCAATAAAGACTGTGTCACTAATACAGGTTCTAGGCCGCCATTTGCCAGACGCATCCAAGAAACCACGAAGCATCTTGGGTGCTTTGATGGCACGTTGCTTGGCCTGTAGCCATTTATGTAATCTGATTTTTAGGTTCTGTGGAATTAAGAGGCGCAATATCTTCCTCATACTTCCAAATCCTTTGTTACAGCGCAGATCACGTCGGACAAATCACTGTCAGACAGTTTTGCCGAAATCGGTAAGCTCACAATTTGCCGTCCAATACGCATTGAGTTCGGATAATCTTCGGGTTTCCAGCCAAAGGTTTGTTGATAGTAAGGATGCTCCGGCAGGCTTAAATAATGCACCCCAACACCTATGCCATTGGACGTCATACGGTCGAGAAACGCATCGCGACTAACACCGGTTTTTTCATTATCAATAAGAATGGTGAACAGATGATAGCCATGGCGGGTATCATCCTCAATTAGGGCAGGCAAACCAATAGGTAGGTTTGCAAAGGCTTTCATATAGCGTTGCCAAACATTCTCTCGTCTCTGCCAATAAGTTTCGACACGTTTAAGTTGATGAATGCCTATTGCAGCCTGAATGTCCATCATGTTGTACTTGAACCCGCACTCAACAACTTGGTAATGTTTAAAGCCTTCATCACCAAAGCGCTTCCAGGCATCTTTGCTCATGCCATGCAATCCAAGCACCTTAAGGCGAGCAATATCTTCGTCTCGTTTAGCTAGCACCATCCCGCCTTCACCGGTAACGATATTTTTGGTGGAATAGAAGCTGAAACAACCAAAGTCACCTAATGTGCCCGCCTTATTGCTCTTATATTCAGTTTCGATGGCATGCGCACAGTCCTCAATGACTTTAAGATTGTATTTTTGCGCAAGATTCATGATGGCATTCATATCGCATGGTCTTCCTGCAAAATGTACAGGAATAATGCCGCGGGTTTTTGGGGTAATACGGCGTTCAATCTCGCTAGGATCAATGTTCATTGTAACTGGGTCAACATCTGCAAGCACTGGCGTTGCTCCGGCATGAATGATGGCATTAACGGTAGCGCAAAAAGTGAGGGGGGTAGTAATTACCTCGTCTCCGACGCCAAGGTCAGCCGCAAGCAAGCTTAAGTGTAACGCTGCTGTGCAAGAGTTTAGCGCAACAGCTTGCGACACTCCTTTATAGGCAGCAAAATCTTCCTCGAATTTAGCTACACGAGGTCCTGTGCCAATCCAGCCGCTGCGGAGACAAGCGACCACTTCGTTAATTTCATCTTCTTCGATCAATGGTGATCCGAAAACTAGAAAATTATCCTTTGATCTTATTGGTTTCATAGATATTGTTTTTGAGGGTATACAAAAATAGGGGCAATCTGGACGTATTATACATATAGGATGGGTGAAGCCCATGGTGCGCTAGTGCCCTTTCCGCTCCTTAAGCACACTTATATCCGTGACATTGATTGGCTATTCGTAATGACTATGCGATAGATTTTAACTAGTTTTTCTTGTTCTAAAACCTCATAGACAAGGCGGTGTTGTTTGCTTATTTATTCGTCTGCTAATAAGACCCTTCATGTCGCCTTTTAAGTATTCAAATTCAGGGGGTATTGCAACGGATTTTTACTGATAATATCTATTAACTTCAACGCTTTATCTTTAAGTCCGCTGGCATTTAAATTTTTAGCGTCTTTTTGGGCTTGCGTCATGAATACAATGGTATACATCACCAATCCAAATCATCTACTTTTATACCTTTATTGATGGGTTCATTTCTAGCTTCATTTATGCTTTCAACCATGCCATCTATTGATCTAAGGTAATTGTCGTCGCTTATATAGTCTGATTGCTCCAGAATTTTCATTTCATTTGATGAAAAATGTTCTAGTAGCCAAAGAAACTTATCATTTACGTTGTCATCAATTTTCAAAGTAATTGTTTTCATCTAAAAATCCCCGATAAATCGATTGTTGTTATGGGAACCTCGAAAAACCCATTCCGTTCATGGTTCGACAAGCTCACCGCGAACGGAACTCATTGATTTATATAGTGCCGTTCGCGGTGAGTTTATCGAAGTGCAGGGTTTTTCGAGGTTTCCTATTGATAGTGTCGATACATGGCTTGGATTTAGCTCGGTCAGGCGCATTAGTTTTTTAAGATTTATTTCAGCACTCTTTTCAGTTTACCGCAGCGTTTGCATTGATAGACGGTAACGAGTTTACCTTGCATGACATCAAATTGTTGGCTGTTAATAATTAACCATTTGTGAAAGCCACTTCGGCATAAGGTGTTGCCTTTGTGTTTTTCTGAAATTTTGGGGCGTTTAAAGGGAATTACATCACCCATAGCTATTTACAATTTGTAGGCTTAAGTTGGTTTAAGGATGCTCTTTGTAAAGTTAAATCCACTTATTCTTCGATAAGCTCTCGGCAACTGCTCCTGCGTCGTCTACCAACAGTAGGCGCATTAAGCGAAGCGCCTATACTGTTGGTGGTCTACCTCCTGCATGCCCGATACAGCGGGGCAGGCTCTCCATGCAGTCGAGGGCGAACGGAGACAAATGACAAGTTTTATAAAGCGTGTTCTTGGTCATCCTGATATTGATCACGAATAACCAGAATTTCTGGCCATTGCTCTAAAAATGCATCTACGCAGACGGGGTCAAAATGCACGCCACGACCTACTTGTAAAAACTCTACGGCTTGTTGCAATGGCCACGCTTTTTTGTAGGGGCGTTCGGATGTTAATGCATCAAACACATCAGCGACAGCAACAATTCGACCATGGATAGGGATTTCTTCACCTTTCAAGCCGCGCGGATAGCCGCTGCCATTGTATTTCTCATGATGCGTTAAGGCTAAGTCGGCAGCCAATCGCAACAATGGCGATACGCTATCAGCCAGGATATTGTAACCGTTGATAGCGTGTTGTTTCATTATTTCAAACTCATCTCCGGTTAATTTGCCGGGTTTAAGTAAAATATGATCAGGTGTACCTACTTTGCCAATGTCGTGCATGGGGGCCGCTTCCAGTAATAAATCTTGTTCTTCTTGAGAAAAACCAAGTTTGGCAGCGATTATCTGTGAGTAATGGGCCATTCGTAATAAATGCGCCCCAGTTTCTGGATCGCGGTATTCAGCAGCACGCGATAAGCGCAGAATAACTTCGCGTTCGCGCGCGGCAATTTCTGAGGTGGCTTTTTTGACTTCCTGAGCCAACCATTGGGAGCGATTAGCCAATTGTACTTGGCTGCGTCTTAGCGCTAACAAGTTACGTACCCGTGCGGTTAGTTCGGTTTTGTCGACAGGCTTAGTTAAAAAGTCGTGCGCGCCGTGTTCCAGAGCCCGATAACGGACATCACTTTCGGTATCGGCAGTCACCATAATTAAGGGGATGTCGTGGTAACCGGGTATCGCTCGAAAATGCTGAATAAACTCCAGGCCATCCATATCAGGCATCATATAGTCCAGTAACACCAAGTCAGGGGTGTTAACGGCACACCATTCAATGGCACGCAACGGATCATCAAAGCTAGCCACTTCCACTTCATCCATTTTTTTTAGTAAATGCCGAAATAGGGTCAGATTGGTTGCATTATCATCGACGACCAGTACCAGTGCCATTAGTGTGTTCCCATGTTTTTTATAAATAGTATGATTTGATGAATTTCTTCATCGATCACTTGCCAATATTCGTTTATTGCTGACCATTGATTAGTGCTGACCAGTTGTTCCAGCTTTGCCGAGTGGCGAGACAGACGCATTGCGCCGACATTTGCAGCAGAGCCTTTAAGCTCATGTGCTAGTGATTTAATTGTTGGCTTTTGCTCGGCAATTGCCCGCATCAATTTTTCTCGTAGCTGCTTTAATGATCCTAAAAATACGTCTAAAAGTTCGGCAATAACCTCATCGTCATCACCGAATAAATCGTGTAATCGTGC
>Ga0208626_1000302_pt1 | contig 18113 bp, 14 predicted proteins | sample LakWasMet10_HOW4_2_FD_183860 | JGI IMG/M metagenome (GOLD analysis project Ga0208626, IMG submission 183860) | Freshwater sediment methanotrophic microbial communities from Lake Washington under simulated oxygen tension - Sediment Metagenome... | ecosystem: Environmental > Aquatic > Freshwater >... | reverse complement strand
TGGCCTGGAGCTATTCCTCTCTGTGGAGGACCCATGGCGCATCTTTTTAACCACCGATCACCCCAACGGAGCGCCGTTTACAAGCTACCCGCATCTGATTCGCTTGCTGATGGACAAGTCTTTCAGGAACGAAGCCTTTACCAAGCTGAACCTTGATGCGCAGGCCATGAGCAATCTTGCAAGCCTGGATCGCGAATACAGCCTGTATGAGATCGCCATCATGACCCGTGCCGGCGCCGGCAAACTCATCGGCCTGAATGACCGCGGCCACTTGGGTGCAGGTGCCGCGGCTGACATTACCGTATATACCGACCAGGCCGACCGCGAAGCCATGTTCAGCAAACCGGATTATGTATTCAAGAATGGCGACCTGGCGGTTAAAGACGGACGCGTCGTCAAAGTGGTCTGGGGCGTGACCCACACCGCAAAACCGGCATTTGATACTGGTGTGGAAAAAGACCTGAAAGAATATTTCAATCGCTACCAGACCATGCAGATGGATAACTTTAAAATCAGTGATGATGAAATCAGCAGCGATGGCCGCGGCCAGGTTGTCGCGCATCACAACGACAAAAAATAGAGGATCGATAATGAGCAGACTGTATGGCGAGCAGCACCGCAAATTCCAGGACGAGTTCGGTACCCGCAAAATGGCGGACCGCGTTGAAGATATTGCCTGTAAAACCGAGTTTGACGACGAAGCAAAAGGTTTCATCGAGCATATGGATATGTTTTTCCTGTCCACGGTCGATCACCAGGGTCGCCCTACCGTTTCCTATAAAGGCGGCGATGCCGGTTTTGTGAAGGTGATTGACAGCAAGACGCTGATTTTTCCAAGCTACGATGGTAACGGCATGTTTTTCTCGATGGGAAACATCACAACCAACCCGCAGGTCGGGCTGCTGTTCATCTCATTCGAAACACCGCACCGCATCCGGGTGCAGGGCACGGCCACCGTTTCCCGCACCGACCCGTTGATGCAGGAATACAAAGAAGCCGAGTTCATCGTGCGCGTGACCTTATCCGAACTATGGCAGAACTGCCCGCGCTACATCCATCAGCGCACCAAAGTACGCGATTCACGCTATGTGCCAAGAGCCGCATGCGAAACACCGGTAGCGGAATGGAAGCGCATCGATCTGATGCAGGACGTGATTCCTGAAGCTGACCTGAAAAAAGTGGAAAAAACCGGCACCATTCAGATTGAAGAATGGATAGAAAAAATCAAATCAGGCGACCCGACTGCTTAAACCCAGAACCCTATACTTATGTTACTGAACAGCATACAAATCGACGACACCTTTGCTGAAGCATTCAATATGCGCGGCACCCGCGTCATCATCACCGCCCAGAATCACAAATGGGCATACCATGCCGCAAATGCCATGACCGGCTTTGCCACCTCGGTGATCGGCTGCGGAGTCGAAGCCGGCATCGAGCGTGAAATGACCGCGGAAGAAACTCCGGACGGCAGACCTGGCGTCAGCATTCTGATGTTTGCCATGGGCAGCAAAGTGCTGATGCAGCAGCTGGAAACGCGCATGGGGCAATGCATCCTCACCTGCCCGACCGCAGCGGCGTTTTCCGGCATAGCCAGTGAAGACATGATCAGCCTGGGTAAACACCTGCGCTATTTCGGTGATGGCTACCAAACCTCGAAACTCATCGCCGGCAAACGCTACTGGCGCATACCGGTCATGGATGGCGAGTTCCTGACCGAAGAAACCACCGGCATGGTGCGCGCTATCGGCGGAGGCAACTTCCTGATTCTGGCCACCTCGCAGCCGGCGGCATTAGCCGCGGCCGAAACCGCGATAGACGCCATGAAAAAAATACCCAACGTCATCATGCCTTTCCCCGGCGGCGTTGTGCGCTCCGGTTCTAAAGTCGGCAGCAAATACAAAACCATGTTCGCATCCACCAACGATGCGTTCTGCCCCACCCTCAAAGGCGTCACCAACAGCGAGCTATCCCCCGAAATTGAAAGCGTGATGGAAATCGTGATCGACGGCCTGACCTTTGACGATATTGCGCTATCGATGAAAGCAGGCATTGAAGCCATTTGTGCATTAGGCCCAGCCAGCGGCGTCAAACGCATCTCCGCCGGCAACTATGGCGGCAAGCTGGGGCCGCACCTTTTTAAACTACACGACATATTGAAAGGTTCTGCAGCATGAGCGCATTGACCTTCACCTTGAAAGCAGCGCCACGGCAAAACATCAATTGCAGCGCGCTCACGCCCGACAATCTGGCCGGAAAAACCGCGGCCGAAATCGGCAGCATCCGCCTGACCTCAGGTCAACATCCATTACAGGCGGCTGATGTTTTTGAAATCAGCGGCAGCGATACACAGCAGCTTTGCTTTAAAAATGCCACAGCGAAACTTGATCATATCGGTGCCGGCATGACTACCGGCAACATCAGCATCGAGGGTGATGCCGGGGCATACCTTGGTTTTGGCATGAAAAACGGCGAAATACTCTGCACAGGCAATACCGCGGCATTTGCCGCCAGCAATATGCGAGGCGGCCTGTTAACCATCAATGGCAATACCGGTGACTTTCTAGGCGCAGGTTCTGAAGGCTCGCGCAAAGGCATGCTGGGCGGAACGGTGATTGTCAGAGGCAATGCCGGTGACCGAGCCGGCGACCAGATGCGGCGCGGCCTGATCCTGATTGAAGGTAATGCGGGCGATTATTGCGGCAGCCGCATGATCGCAGGCACCATCGGCGTACTTGGCGACCTGGGCGTTTACACGGCGTTCAACATGCATCGCGGCACTTTGTTGTTAAATAAAAAACCGCAGCTACATGTCACCATGCATGACTGCGGCGCACATACCTTGCCGTTCCTGAATTTATTGTTCAAATCGTTTTCAAAATACAACACCAGGTTCAGCACGCTGGATTCACTGCGCGTACAGCGTTTTGTGGGTGACAGCACATACGGCGGCAACGGTGAAATATTGATTTTAAGTGCCTGATGTACAAGTATTATCAGTAATGACAGGGGTGCCTCTGTTAGAATGACGTTTTACCCGTTTTATCGAATTAACTATGCCTAAGTATTTAACCGCCGCCCTTTATAAATTTGTAAGCCTGCCTAATTTCAGGGACTTGCAATCGCCCGTTCTTGAGGCATGCAAAACCAACCATATCAAAGGCACCTTGCTGCTGGCAGAAGAAGGCATTAACGGCACCATCGCCGGGCATGCGGACGATATACATAAAATTCTGGATTACCTGCGTACAGACCCCCTGTTTGAAGGCAGGTTCTCTGACCTGGAACATAAAGAATCTTACGCGGATGAACACCCGTTTTACCGCATGAAAGTAAAACTCAAAAAAGAGATCGTCACTCTGGGCGTACCTGGCGTCAGCCCGACAAAAAAAGTAGGCACCTACGTAAAACCGGAAGACTGGAATGCTCTGATCTCCGACCCGGACGTGGTGCTGATAGATACACGCAACGACTACGAAGTCGACATCGGCACCTTTAAAGGTGCCATCGATCCTAAAACCACCACATTCAGAGAGTTTCCGGAGTATGTGGCACAGCATTTCGATAAGACCAAACACAAAAAAGTAGCCATGTTCTGCACCGGCGGCATCCGCTGTGAAAAAGCGTCGTCCTACATGCTGGATCAGGGTTTCGATGAAGTTTATCACCTGCAGGGCGGTATTCTTAAATACCTGGAAACCATACCCGAAACCGAAAGCCTTTGGCAGGGCGAGTGCTTTGTGTTCGACCAGCGTGTAGCCGTTAAGCATAACCTTGAAGTGGGTGAGTTCGATCAGTGCTATGCCTGCCGCCACCCCCTGTCTCCTGAGGAGATGAAAAGTGATCAGTATGAACCCGGCATCTCTTGCCCGCACTGCTATGACAAAGTATCGGCAGACAAACGTGCCCGGCTTAAAGAGCGCCAGAAACAGGTTCAGTTAGCGAAACAGCGCGGAAAATCACACATAGGCGAAGCGGCCGAAGTCATGAAAATGCACCAGGACAGCAGCCCGGATACGGAAGGCTGATTTACCAAATCAAAATTGAGGAAACGCTCATTTATCCTTAATCCGTCATTGCGAACGAAGTGAGACCGTAAGCCAGTATTTGGCTTTCCCACTTTACTATGCCAGTAAACCGGCAAGTAAAGTGTAAAAGGTCTTCACCGCTCATCTAAGCCGCTAAAGCGGCAAGATGGAGCGCGAAAGCAATCCAGAGCAGCCTATGATTCAATACGCTATGGATCGCCACCTCGTTACACTCTTTCACGCCAAACTGGCTACTTTGGCGTGCGAATACCAATGTGGGTTTTACATTGGATATTCCACGGACAAGACCCCTGCGGTCTTAGCGGCTTAGTTTTGCGGGGATGTCCACGGGTACACGATGACGGAATAAATTAGCATTTACTTAGTCAAATAAATGAGCAATATGAGTTTAAATTCAGAAAGTTGATCTTGCACAACACGCTACGTATTGCGACTTTTAATATCCATAAAGGTGTCACGCACTTCAATGCCCGTTTTTCGCTGCACCATCAGCGCGAATTGCTGCGAAAACTGCATGCAGACGTGGTTTTTTTACAGGAAGTGCGCGATGAACACTCCGAGCATAGTAAACGCTTTGCCGGATGGCCGGACGCAGGCCAGATCGAGTTTCTGGCCGATGCGATATGGAATGATTACGCATACGGCAAAAATTCAGTTTACCCTGCCGGCCACCACGGCAACGCACTGCTCTCCAAATTCCCGATTATCCGCTCTACCAACACCGACATTTCAGCGCACATCACTGAGGAACGCGGCATGCTGCACAGCGTGATAGACATGCCGAAATGGGATAAACCATTGCACACAATATGTGTACACCTGGGCTTGTTCGCGCACTGGCGGCGCCAGCAGCTGCTCATGGTTACAGACTACATCAGGCGTCACATACCGCCAGATGAACCGCTGATTGTGGCAGGAGACTTCAACGATTGGGGCACGCGTGCCGGCAGAATATTCGCCGAAAATGCCCAGCTGCATGAAGTTTTCGAGCATCATGCCGGCCGGCCGGCACGCAGCTTTCCTTCATGGCTGCCTATCCTGAGGCTGGACCGTATTTATATACGCGGTTTTCATGTCAAGCACGTTGAAGTTCATTCCGGACCAAGGTTCCTCAAACTGTCCGACCATGCATTGCTTTCTGCAACTTTAGCCAGGGCGATATAGGCACCATGCGCTTCATCGGCGGAAATGACATCAAGCTACTGCGCAGCGGCGTTGAATATTTCCCTGCGCTGGAACTGGCGATCCAGAATGCCGCTGAAGAAATTTACCTGCAAGCCTATATCTACGAACCCGATGTTTCCGGTATCCGTATTGGCAATGCATTAATGCAGGCGGCGCAGCGCGGCGTCAGTGTCAATGTCCTGCTCGACGGCTTTGGCTCCCAGCACCTGCCCAGCCGCTATGTGCAGACCATGCGGGATGCCGGGGTAAAGCTGATGTTCTACCGGCCAAAGATCTCGCCATGGACCTTAAAGAAAAACCGCCTGCGCCGCCTGCACAGCAAGGTAACGGTCATTGATGGCCGCGTCGCTTTTGTCGGCGGCATCAATATCATTGATGACCATAACTCGCCGCACCAGACACCGCCCAGGATTGATTACGCTGTCAGGATCGAAGGCAGCCTGCTGAGCGCGATCAGTGCCAGCGTGCATAAGCTCTGGCGACGGCTGGAATGGACACACCTGCATAGCCTGTATGTGCCGCCCATCAAGGAAATCCGCCACAGGCATCCCAGTGCAAGCAACATCAGGGCGGCTTTTGTCACCCGCGACAACATTCTGCACCGCCGCGATATCGAGAGTGCCTACCTGCGCGCAATTAAAGCCGCACATACGGAAATCCTGATTGCCAATGCCTACTTCATTCCCGGCAGAAAGTTCCGCAAGGCACTGATCAGTGCGGCAAAACGCGGCGTAAAAGTCAGGCTGCTGCTGCAAGGCCGCAAAGAATATTTCCTGATGTTTGCAACGCATGCTTTCTACAATGAGTTCCTGAATAACGGCATCGAAATCCATGAATACCGCAAAAGCTTCATGCACAGCAAGGTTGCGGTGATCGATACGCACTGGACAACAATAGGCTCATCCAATATCGACCCCTTCAGCCTGCTGCTGGCGCGCGAGGCGAATGTGTTCATTCAGGACCAGCCATTCGCGGCAGAATTGCATGCCGATATCGAGTCCCTGATTCAGGAAGGCAGCTTTGCAATCACCCCGCAGGAGTGGGTGAAAGCCAGCATCGTAAAACGTATCGCATCATGGATCGCGTACGGCACCGTACGCTTTCTGTTAGGCATGATCGGCCACAAGAACGAACACTGATTTCACTATGACGCAAAAACCAATCACCCAGGCAGCATTAGAATGGCGGGGCGGACTGCCCTACTCAACGGCATTTAATGACGTGTATTTTTCCAGTGATGATGGCCTGCTTGAAACCGAACATGTTTTCATACAGGGCAATGCGCTTGTTAACCGCTGGCAGCAGCTGCAAGGCGACAGTTTCACCATTTTAGAAACCGGATTCGGCACCGGGCTCAACTTTCTATGCGCCTGCAAAGCCTGGCTGGCACATGCCCCGGCCAATGCGGTATTGCACTTTATCAGCGTAGAAAAACACCCTTTGAGCGCTGCTGATATGCACAAAGCACTGCTGCACTGGCAGGCTCTGCATGCCAGTGCCAGCGAACTGCTCACGCACTATGACACCCTGCTGCAGACCGGCACGGCGAGCCTTTTTAATCGCCGCATACAGCTACAGGTACTGTTCGGGGATGCAACTGCCGGTTTATCCGGGCTTGATATAAAAGCCGATGCATGGTTCCTTGATGGGTTCGCACCTGCCAAAAACCCAGACATGTGGCAGCCGGCCTTATTTGCTCAAATGGCAAGACTTTCCAATCTCCAAACCACGTTCGCCACTTTCACCAGTGCCGGTATCGTCAGGCGTGGTCTCACGGCGGCAGGGTTCAAAGTGGTTAAAACACCGGGGTTTGGCAGAAAGCGTGAAATGATCACCGGTCATTTTATCGGGAACAGCCATGACAGCTAAAAATGCGATCGTTATCGGCGGCGGCATTGCCGGCTGCAGCACGGCCTACGCGCTGGCGCAGCGCGGCCTGAAAGTCACGCTGCTGGAGCGCAACGCAGAGATTGCCGGCGAGGCCTCCGGCAACCCGCTGGCGATGCTTTACCCGCGCCTGAACAGCAGTGACTCGGCCACCGAGTTTGCGCTGGCTGCTTATTTGCATAGCCTGCGGCTGTATCGGTCATTAGGCTTGCCGGCGGCTGATTTTGATTGCTGCGGTATGCTGCAATTAGGTTTCAACCCTAAAGAATCGGCTCGCATCCGCAAGGTGGCGGCACAAGGCCATGCAAACAGCATCGTGGAGTATGCAGACCGGATTCAGGCAAGTGAACTGGCAGGGATCGACATCGAACACGATGCGCTGCATTTTCCCGACGCAGCCTGGGTAAACCCGCAGCAGCTGTGTCGACGCCTGACCCGGCATGAAAACATCACCACGGCGACACATGAAAATGTACTCGGCATACTAAAAATAAATGACCAATTCGAAGTTTCCAACGACCAGCACCGGGTTCACAGGGCAGACATTGTCGTCATCGCAAATGCAAATCATGCAAAGCAGCTCTACCCGGAACTGCAGCTCAGCATTCAAGCCGTGCTAGGGCAAGTGAGTCTGGTCAGCGCCACCGACGCCAGCAGGCCTTTGCAAAAGATCGTATGCAGTGATGGCTACCTCAGCCCGGCCGCATACCGCAGACACGCCGAACAACTGCATTGCCTGGGAGCCACTTTTTCCAATATCGCCGCAGGCGAAAATATTCAGGGTCCATTAACCGTTGAAAACCGGGATCACCTGGCTAATCTCGAAAAACTGCATAACATCTCCGGCTCGCTTCATGCAGAACTTAAAGACAACATCACTGACGGCCGTGTATCGCTGCGCTGCGCCGCTATGGATTACTGGCCGCTGGCAGGCCAGCTACTGGATGCCGGCAAGCTGAACAACGCCCCGCCGCGCGCCAATGCAAATGCAGGCTCGCTGCCATGGGTCAATGGCTTGTACATGAATATTGCCCATGGCAGCAAAGGCTTTACTACTGCGCCATTATGCGCAGAACTGATTGCATGCATGGCACTCAATCAGGAGCTGCCTGTTCCGGATGCCCTTGCCGGGCTGCTTAACCCTAACCGTTTCCAACTCAGGCAAATGGGTCTCAAGCGTCTGGCAAAAATGGTGCCTGCTTGAAGCCAATGTCGAAATTCAGGTTAAAATCAAGGCATGTCACAAACTCTATATCTCACCGCCGTTAATCATCACCGTGCCGGGCAGTTAGCGCAGGCAGAATCGCTTTATCAGCAGGTACTCCAATCCAACCCGGCACATGCCGATGCGCTGCACATGCTGGGCGTCGCGTTCTACCAGACCGGCCGTGCGGAGCAGGCTGTCAGCGCGATTTCACAGGCTTTGCAAATCCATCCGAAAAACACGGATTACCTGAACCATTACGCACTCAGCCTGCGCGCCGCCGGCCAGCCGGAAGCCGCAGTCAAAAGTCTGCAGCAGGCAGTGTTGCTGCAGCCTAAAGACCTGGACATCCAGTTCAACCTTGCCAACACCCTGCTCACGCTAGACCGCCATGAAGAAGCAGCCGGCTACTATCGCCGCATACTGCGCGCAATGCCAAAAAATGACGAGGTACGCGAGGCTTTATGCCATTGCCTGACCAGCCTTGGCAATCAGGCACACAGCCTCGGCAACTTCGCGCAGGCTGAAACCTGTTTTGAGGAGGCGCTGCAATGCAATCCACACGATGCCGCCACGCTTTACAATCTGGGCAATGCCCAGCGCGAACTCGGCAAACCTTCTGAAGCAGCCAGGCAGTATGCAAAAGCGATTCAGATCACGCCCGATGATGCGGATATTTACAACAACCTGGGCAATGTGCAGCGTGAATCAGGCCAGCTCGATCTCGCGATTGCCAGCTACCGGCAGGCACTGACGCTCAACCCGCAGCTCTACCATGCCAAGGTGCATTTGGTTCACCAGAAACAGCATGTCTGCGACTGGAATGACCTGGACAATGACATTGCAGAGATTCGCAGCTGGGTCAAAACGATACCTGAAGCGCAGATATCGCCTTTCGCGTTCCTGGCGATGCCATCCACCACTGCCGCAGAGCAGAAACGATGCGCCGACAACTGGGTCAATAACCGCTACGCTTCCCTGATTGAATATGGCAGACAGCTCGACTTTCAATACCATCAAAAACCCGATCAGAAAAAAATAAAAATCGCTTATATGTCAGCCGATTTCAGGCTGCATCCGCTTGCGTTCCTGATCAGCGAACTACTGGAACTGCATGACCGAAGCCGGTTCGAAATCATCGGTTTTTCTTATGGTGCGAATGACGGCACCGATGCCAGGAAACGCATAGAAAAAGCTTTTGATGCGTTTCATGATATTCGTTGCCTCTCTGAAGTTGATGCCGCCAGGAAAATACATGACTGCGGCATTGATATTCTGGTAGACCTGACCGGCTTCACGCAGAACAGCCGCTGCGGCATCGTCGCTTTGCGCCCGGCGCCCGTGAGCGTAAGCTGGCTGGGTTTCCCGGGAACCATGGGTAGTTTTATCAAGGATGGCATGAAGAGCCGCCCCCTGTTTGACTACCTGCTGACAGACCGCTTCATTACGCCACCCGAGGCCGCCGGCAATTATGCAGAGCAGCTAGCTGCCCTGCCCCATAGCTACCAGCCCAATGACCGCAAGCGCCCTGTCGATAAAATACCGCCTCGTACTGATTGCGCGCTGCCGGATGATGCCTTTGTGTTCTGTTGTTTCAACCAGACATTCAAGATCACGGCCGATTTTTTCAATATATGGATGCGCCTGCTCAAAGCAACACCGAACAGCGTGCTATGGCTGCTGGACTGCAACCGCTGGGCCAAGCAGAACCTGATGGAACAGGCTGAACTGCACGGTATCGCAGCTGAGCGCCTGATCTTTGCGCCGCGTGTTTCCTTAGCAGGTCACCTGGCTCGGCATGCCCATGCCGACCTGTTTCTGGACACACTGCCCTACAATGCACACACCACTTGCAGCGACGCGCTGTGGATGGGATTGCCGGTGCTGACATGCGCAGGCGACACCTTCGCCTCACGGGTGGCAGCCAGCCTGCTCAAAACGGCAGGTTTAGACGAACTGGTGACCGGTTCGCTGGAGGATTACGAAGCAAAGGCACTGCATCTGGCCAAGAACCCGCAGCTGCTTGCGCCCATGCGGCAAAAGCTGATTGCGGAAAAAATGTCTTCTCCACTCTTCGATACCGCAAGCTTCGCCAGATCGCTTGAAGCTATTTACGAAAACATGTGGCATGCATCTTTCAACCGCGTTCAAAGTGCCTGAAACCAGAAAAATCGAAATTCCGGCTAGACGAAGCATATAAAATATATGCTAAAGTCATGCTAACTTTAACCCACAGCCAATGTACTTTTAAGCAAGGCTGTGACGAAAACAATAATACTTAAAAATAGTTTCAGGATACGCTTATGGCAGCCATTGATATTTCTCCGGTTTTAAAGTTCATGTTGGATAAGGGCGGTTCAGATTTATTTTTCAGTACCGGCACCAGCATTCATATTGAAATAGAAGGCGATACTATCCCGATCAATAACCAGCCCATGGCGCCTGGCATGATCAAGGAAATAGCCTACTCGCTCATGAGTGCAGACCAGATCCACGAATTCGAGTCCACGCTGGAGTGCAACTTTGCGCTGAGTAAAAACGACATTGGCCGTTTCCGCGTCAACGTGTTCAGGCAGCGCGGCGAAGTTGGCATGGTGATCCGCCATATCAAAACCGAAATCCCCTCCATCGACACATTGGGTTTACCGGCGATCCTCAAAGAACTGGTGACGCGCAAACGTGGCCTGCTGCTGGTAGTTGGTGCAACCGGTTCCGGTAAATCCACCACATTAGCTTCGATGATTGACTACCGCAATGAAACTTCAAACGGGCATATCCTGACGCTTGAAGATCCGATCGAGTTCGTTCATCCGCACAAGAAATCGGTAGTGGATCAGCGTGAAGTCGGCATTGACACTTTATCGTTCGAGAATGGCCTCAAAAACGCGATGCGTCAGGCACCGGATGTGATCCTGATCGGCGAGGTACGGGATATGGACGGCATGAAAAACGCACTCGCCTATGCCGAAACCGGGCACCTGTGCCTGGCGACCCTGCATGCAAACAATGCCAGTCAGGCGCTGGAACGTGTCATTTCATTCTTCCCTGAAGATGGCAGAGCCGGCCTGCTGCTGGGAATGTCCATGAACCTTGTCGGTATCATCTCGCAGCGCCTGGTTCCGGGAAAGCAGAGCAAACGCGTTGCTGCGACCGAAGTCCTGATCAACACCCCCTATATGGCGGAGCTGATCCAGAAACAGAAGATGAGTGAAATCAAGGAAATCATGGGTGAGAACACGGATATCGGCATGCAGACTTTTGACCAGTCTTTATTCAAGCTCTTTTCCAGCGGAAAAATCGATGAGGATAATGCACTGGCCAACGCAGATTCGCGCAATGACCTGTCACTGAAAATCCGCTTTGCGGCTGAAGGTAGCCGCAGCAGTTTCAGCGCCTGAGCCGATCAAGCCGGATAATTTCCGTCACGCAGAAGCCAGGCTTCTGCGGAATAGCGCCAGCGACAGGCTAAAAAAGACCACGGCGATCACAAAAATGGCGACAAAGCTGGGCCATACCACTTCAAAACCGGCGCCACGATAAAGAATCGCCTGTGCCATACTGACAAAATGTGTGGTTGGCGCAACCTGCATCATGCTCTGCACAACGACCGGCATGCTTTCCCTTGGGGTCACGCCGCCCGATAGCATTTGCAGCGGCAGCACCGTGAGTATCATCAGCAAACCCAACTGAGGCATGTTGCGGGCAACCATGCCCATAAAAACACCGATAGAAGTCGTCGCAAGCAAGTGCAGGAAGGCGCCGCACATGAACAATGCGATCGAGCCCTGCACCGGCACATGCAGCACGCCCTTCACCATGAACTGCAACGATAGCCATGCTGCCACCAGCACAACCAGACCCATCGACCATATCTTGGCGAGAATAATCTCGGCGGCATTCAGCGGCATCACCATCAGGTGTTCCAGCGTGCCGTGTTCACGCTCACGTATCAGTGCGGCACCGGTCAGCATGATGGAAAGCATGGTGATGTTATTGATGATCTCCATGATGCTGCTGAACCATGCACTGCTTAAATTGGGGTTGAATTTCACATGCGTGTTCAGGCTGACCGGCGGTGTCGCCTCTTTCCGAAAGCCTTTCAGGAAACCCGAGATTTCACCGTTGATGATATTCTGGATATAGCCGGCACCGATAAAAGCCTGTGACATCCGCGTGGCGTCAATGTTGACCTGAATATCCGGGCTGCGGCCAGCCACGACATCACGTTCGAAATCTGGCGGGATATTGACAACAAAGGTATAAATGCCGGCATCCAGCCCCGGATCAATCTGGTTTTCGCTGACCATGACCGGTTTTTTGAAATACGGGCCATAAAAAGCACTGATCATGCGTGCGGAAAGGTTTGACTGGTCTTCATCAACAAATGCGATTGGCGCATGATGCAGCTCCTGAGAAGCTGCGGTTGAAATGGCATAAATCGCACCGCTGAACGCCCAGACAATCAGCACCAGCAATATCGTGTCATGTCCGAGGCTACGCAGCTCCTTGATTCCCAGCCTGTAAACATTCCAGATACGCCGCATCGTCATTTCTCCTGCTTGCTGAGGAATACCACGCTCAACAGGGTCAGCACGGGTATGAATGCGGCCAGCGCCAGAAAATCCATATACAGGTCTTTGAACTCGAGCGCTTTGGTAAACACACCGCGGCTGATGTTAAGAAAATACGTCGCCGGGAACAATTGTCCGATCAGCGCGCCGATGCCGCTCAACGAAGACACCGGGTTAGTCAGCCCGGAAAAACTCACCGTTGCCAACAATGTGGCAATAGCAGTGGCGCCTAGCGCCGCAATCTGCGTTCTAGTGAATGATGACATCAGCAGGCCAATGCCGGTGGTTGCTGTGACGAAAATGAAAGCCGCACAACTCAAGGTCAACAAGCTGCCTTTAAGGGGCACATCGAAGATAAAAACCGACAGCGCTACCAGCCCAAAAAAGCTGAGCATGCTCACCGCTACGTAAGGCAGCTGTTTACCAAGCAGAAACTCCAGGCGCGTGACCGGCGTGGCGTATAAATTGGTAATCGAGCCCAGTTCCTTTTCGCGCACTACGCCTACCGCCATCAGGATAGCCGGAATGAACACCAGCAATAATGGAATCACCGCCGGCACCATCGCATACAGGCTTTTAAAATCCTGGTTGTAACGATATCGCATCTCGATATCGGCAGGGCTTTTAGCAGCCGCATCACCCGGCTTGTGTTTTGCGATTTTAGCAAGATAGTCATAGTGCATGCCCTGCATATAACCCACGATGGTTTCACCGCGGAACGGCATTGCACCATCGACCCACACCCCGATCTCAGCTGCCCTGCCTCGCATCAGGTCTTTACCAAAGTCCGGCGGAATCTCAAGCGCCACACTGACCTCTCCGCTGGCCATCCGCAGATCCAGCTCACGGCTGCTGCTGATCTCCGGCTGCATCCTGAAATAGCGTGATCCGGCAATATTCTGGATATAGCTGCGGCTCTCCGGCGTCTGATCGCGATCCAGCACCGCGAAACGCAGGTCTTCGACATCCATGCTGATACCATAACCCATTAAAAACATCAGCAGCACAGAACCCAGCAGGGAAAACACCAGCCGCACCGGATCGCGCATGACCTCCAGAAACTCACGGTTTGCGTAGCCAAACAGCCGGCGCAGGCTAAACCTTGACGGCAAGGTCGTCGTGCGTACAGGAATGGCTGCTGCAGCGGATTCCACTTCAGGTGCATTCTCATCAGCACCGGTGGCTTGCTCCAGGTAATCAATGAAGGTGTCTTCCAGCGAAGCTTTGCCGCGTCTGGCGATCAGGTTCTGTGGAGAGTCGCATGCCAAGACACGTCCAGCATGCATCAGCGAAATGCGGTCACAGCGCTCGCCCTCATTCATAAAATGCGTAGATATGAAGATCGTCACCCCATCGCGGCGCGACAGGTCGATCAGCAGTTTCCAGAAACCATCCCGCGCGATAGGGTCTACGCCGGATGTCGGCTCATCCAGTATCAGCATTTCCGGTTTATGGATCACCGCAACCGCCAGAGACAGGCGCTGGCGGATACCTAACGGCAGGTTGGCCGCGGTCTCGTCGCGATGGCCGCTGAGGCCGAAACGGCTGATCATCTCCTGCACGCGTGATGCGATCTGCCCGGCAGGCAGATGAAATAACTGCGCATGCAGCTCAAGATTCTGCACGACCGTTAATTCGCCATACAGGGAAAACCCCTGCGTCATATAACCGACACGTTTACGGGTTTCAAGATCATGCGCCTTTGCCGGCCTGCCGAACAGCCAGGCCTGACCTTCGCTCGGCTGCAGCAAACCAGTAAGCATTTTCATCGTGGTGGTTTTGCCGCAGCCGTTGGATCCAAGAAACCCGAATATCTCACCGCGGCTGATCTCGAAATCAACATGATCGACTGCGGTAAAGCCGCCAAACTGCATCGTCAGGTTTTCTGCACGGATTGCCGGCGATACATCCGCCTGCGCTTGCCTGGGCGGCACTGCAAGGCGCTCGTGATGACGGCGCTTCTCTACAGGTAAGAGCTGAATAAATACCGCATCCAGATCATCCGCACCTGTGCGGCTGAGCAGCGCTGCGGGGCTGCCGGTATCCAGTATCCTGCCGCCATCCATTGCAACCAGCCAGTCAAAACCGGAGGCTTCCTGCATATATGCAGTTGCAACAATCACGCTCATGCCGGGCCTGCGTTCACGAATATGGGCAATCAACCGCCAGAACTGGCGTCTGGACAAGGGATCAACTCCGGTAGTTGGCTCATCCATAATCAATAAGTCCGGATCATGAATCAAGGCACAGCACAGCCCCAGCTTCTGTTTCATCCCACCTGAAAGTTTGCCGGCTGGCCGATCCCTGAACGGCGCCAGCCCAGTACTCTCAAGCAGTTCTGCGATACGCGCCTCACGCTCCGCCCGCCCCTGTCCAAAAAGGCGGCCGAAAAATTCCACATTCTCAAACACGGAAAGTGTCATATAAAGGTTTTTACCCAAACCCTGCGGCATATAGGCGATACGGGTGCAAACGGCAAGCCGGTGGCTTTTATCTGCCATGTCGCCGCACAGCGCCTCTACGCTGCCGGACTGTATCTTTCGCACACCGGAGATCAGCGCTAACAGGCTGGACTTACCAACGCCATCCGGTCCTATGAATCCGACCATGACGCCGGCTGGAATTTCCAGATTGATATTTTCCAGTGCGATATGGTCACCATAGCGCAGGCTGACTCCGTTTAGGCTGGCAACGATACCTTCATTCATCGTGCATTTTTATCATTCACTAAAGGCGGCAAAGTATCCGGCCAGGCTGCATTTGCATCAAGGCGCACATAAGCGACTCCGGGCAGGCCGGTCTTCACGCGCTTAGCGTGTGCTTTCAGAAGGGCTTCGGGAATCTTTACCTTCACACGGAACATCAGTTTCTCGCGTTCAGTGCGTGTTTCTACGGATTTTGGCGTGAACTGCGCCTCGGGCGAGACAAAAGTAATCGTGGCCGGAATGGAAATATCAGGCCGCACATCCAGCACAATCCGGGCATCGGTACCGATAGCGATACGCCCGACCTGTGATGTAGGCAGGAAAATGGTCATGTAAACATCGGTAATATCAAGCAGTGTCACAACATTGCCACCTGCCCCCAGCACTTCGCCCGGTTCTGCCAGACGGTATAGGACACGGCCGCTGATAGGTGCCGCCAGGGCGGCATCCTTGATATCTGCCTTGATTTTTTCAACCTTGGCTTCTGCTGCCTCTATGGCAGACTGCGCTTCATTCACGGCAGCCAAGGCTGCGCTGATGGATGACTGGACTTCGTTCTGCTGCGACCTGGCAGCCCGGATTGAAGCCGCTGCGCTGTTTTTTCTGGTTTTATCCACATCAAGCTTCTGTGGGGAAACAAACCCTTTATCGATCAGCTGCTGCGTTCTTTGCAGGTCATTTTCGGTTAACGCCAATTCACTTTCACGCTGCGCAATCAAGGCATTGGCTGCGGATTTCTCGTTTTCCCGCTGCGCTACATTGGCCAGTGCTATCTGCCTGGCGCTTCTGGCGCGCTTGACCTGCGCTTCAGCCTCATGCAGGTCAGCCACAAGCGTGGCGGTATCCATATAAGCCACCACTTGCCCGCTGACAACATCATCTCCCTCACGCACGAGAACCTCTTTGAGACGGCCGCTCATTTTTGTCGCGATATTGATGCTGGTAGCCTCAATGCGCCCGTTGCCGGATGCAAACGACTCAGGGGCTTTTGCCCGATGAAAATATTGCCAAGAGAATAGCGCTGCCACGACCATTGCCAGCACAATCGGGATAGATAACCAGCGGCTAGAATACTTTGATGTCATGTACATACCCATTGAATTGCATCAAACAATTTTAACTGCAGTTTGGCGGATAAGTCGACATTAAACGGCGTACATAGCCAATATAATCAAGCAGCCAGACTCATAGGAGCCGACCGCTTGAGATCGTTAAAATGACATGCGAACTGGATTACAGGCTCTGCACACTGCCTAATATAACCAGTGTCGAAACCATCAGGAACCCCCATGCGACCAAACCTGCGGTTAACACCGCACCGAACAGGAGCATGGCATGCCCACGCTCCTTGATATGGAACACGGCAGGGATGCCATAGTAAATAAAACTGGTCGTATACAAAAGTGCAGCCGTCAGTACAACCAGGCTCAGCAGCATGCTCGGAATCAGGAAAAATATCGGCATCAGCCATAACGGCGTTGGCGCCACTGCCGCCAGGATAAATGAATCATGGTAACTGGGATGGATCTCTGCAACCTCAGCCAGCTGGCGCACGATCAAACCCATGATCGGCACAATTGCCAGCTCAACGACAAATAGAATGATCGAGACCAGCAAAAGCTTGGGGCTGGATAAAACCGGCAGCAAATCCCCTGCAAAATCACCGGCTGCATAATAAATAAATAAAGGGGGGATCAGTGAAAGTGGAACAACATGCAGAAAGAAAAGGCGGTGCATCGATGGTTTGGACTGCACCAGTCGCCGCCAGCCTTTGTTAGGTACTACAAACAGCCAAAATAAGTTTAACAGACTCATGAACATTATCCTTTACGCAAAATTATGGCAATCGGGCAATGTGTTGCAGCTGAAAAAACACTGCCTACACTGTATTTGTTTTTCTTAATTCAGTCTTACTTTTTAACGATCCTTGTCACTATGCTTGCGTAAACAAGTATTAACGCATTTTCATTATTTGTAAATAAGATGTTACAGAAAAATGTGATTCCATTTTCAAAAAAACAAGCCGTGTGAATCAAGCTAAACTGGCTGTAGAACCGCGAAAAATAAGCACCTCTAAAAAATAGCCTGAATGATGATTCGACCGCCGGCAGCAAACCTGTAAAAAAACATTACAAATAAAATATATGGCTAAAATCCCTTCAAAAGCCAAGCGCAGTAAGGCTAAGGCCCTTTGTACCGTGTCAAATTGCAAAAACATGTAACGAAATTGTAAAAATATATGTTGCTATTAGTATTAATACCTACTACATTGGCTGCATTCCACGAATGTGGAGTACAAATAACAAAGCGATACCAAAGATCACTTTTGTAGGATCATTTTTGTTATGTTTTACATCCCGATGCAGAAAAATATTTGGAGAATAATATGCAAATCAACAAAATCAAGTTAGCACTTGGCTTAGTTGCAGGTATGACAATGGCAGCGCCATTGGTAGCCTCAGCAGCTGCAGATCAAGAAGCAGCGATGAAAGACGCGAACAACTGGGCACAC
>Ga0208626_1000296_pt1 | contig 18192 bp, 16 predicted proteins | sample LakWasMet10_HOW4_2_FD_183860 | JGI IMG/M metagenome (GOLD analysis project Ga0208626, IMG submission 183860) | Freshwater sediment methanotrophic microbial communities from Lake Washington under simulated oxygen tension - Sediment Metagenome... | ecosystem: Environmental > Aquatic > Freshwater >... | reverse complement strand
ATTTGATATTGACGGCGGTTTTCTTTGCAGTGACCGTTCTTTTAATTTCCGGTTGTGAGTCACTAAGGGGGTAATCATGAGTTGGATTTATGTGTTAAGCGGCAGCCTGGCGGTAGCCGTATTTATTTATCTGGTCGTGGCGTTGTTTTATCCGGAGAAATTCTGATGACGGCTCAAAGTTTTCTGCAAATTGCACTTTATGTGGTTGTGCTGATAGCACTGGCCAAGCCCTTGGGCAGTTATATGGCGCGGATTTATCAGGATGAATCGGTAGGCCTCAATCGCTGGTTTGCCGGGGGCGAGAGGCTGTTTTATCGCCTAAGCGGCATCAAGCCGGAGCAGGAAATGCGCTGGACGCAATACGCGGCTGCCGTGTTGGTGTTCAATCTGTTGGGTTTGCTGGCGGTTTACGGGCTGCAACGCTTTCAGGACGTTTTACCGTTCAACCCGCAAGGTCTGCCGGCGGTGAGTCCCGATTCTTCATTCAATACCGCTGTGAGTTTTGCCACCAATACCAACTGGCAAGGCTATAGCGGTGAAGCCACCATGAGTTATCTGACCCAAATGCTGGGTTTGTCCGTGCAAAACTTTGTCTCTGCCGCCAGCGGCATGGCTGTTCTGGTGGCATTGATTCGCGGCTTTGCCCGCAAGAACACCGACACTATCGGCAATTTTTGGGTGGATTTGACCCGCAGCACCCTATACATCTTGCTACCGCTATCACTGTTACTGGCCCTGGTACTGGTCGGCCAAGGCGTGGTGCAGACGTTTAAACCGTATCAAACGGTGTCCTTACAAGAAGCCATCAGCTATCAAGCACCCAAGCTGGATGCAGACGGCAAAGCCATAGTAGATGCCGAAGGTAAGCCGGTGACTGAAACTGTCGGAACCAATGAGCAAACTTTGGCATTGGGACCGGCAGCATCACAGGTTGCGATTAAACAGTTAGGCACCAACGGCGGCGGCTTTTTCAACGTTAACTCCGCCCATCCCTACGAAAATCCTACCCCGTTGACCAACTTTCTGGAAATGCTGGCGATTTTATTGATCCCGGCGGCGTTGTGTTACACCTTTGGCGTGATGGTAGGTGATACCCGTCAAGGTTGGGTGTTGTTGGCGGCAATGACCTTGGTGTTCGTGGCGCTGGTATTCGTTGCCGTTCCTGCCGAACAAAGCGGCAATCCGGCGCTAACTTCATTGGGAGTTGATCAACTCGCATCTGATCAACAAGCAGGCGGCAATATGGAAGGTAAGGAAACCCGCTTCGGCATTGTCAACTCGGCGTTGTGGGCGACGGCGACCACAGCAGCCTCCAATGGCTCGGTCAATTCCATGCACGATTCGTTTACGCCGCTTGGCGGTTTGGTGCCGATGTTTTTGATGCAGCTGGGTGAGGTGATTTTCGGCGGTGTCGGTTCCGGGCTGTACGGCATGATCGTGTTCGCTATCGTCGCGGTATTTATCGCAGGTTTAATGATAGGCCGCACCCCGGAATACCTGGGCAAAAAGATCGAAGCCTATGAAATGAAAATGGCCGCGGTGATTATCCTGGTGCCGCCGTTAGTGGTTCTGGGCGGTACCGCGATTGCATTAATGCTGGATGTGGGCAAAGCCTCGGTATTCAACCCCGGCGCCCACGGTTTCAGTGAAGTGCTGTACGCATTCTCATCGGCCGGTAATAACAACGGCAGCGCCTTCGGCGGCATATCGGCCAACGTGCCGTTCTATAACTTTATGTTAGGCCTGGCGATGCTGTTCTCCCGCTATTGGCTGATGGTGCCGGTGCTTGCGATTGCTGGTTCCTTGGCCGCCAAAAAGACCGTGCCGTTCGGCGCGGGTACGTTGCCGACTCATACGCCATTGTTTGCCGTATTGCTGATTATTACCGTGTTAATGGTGGGGGCGCTCACGTTTGTGCCGGCTTTAGCCTTGGGACCCATCGTTGAGCATCTACAAATGATCAGTCATCACTAATTTGGATACAGGTAATAACACAATGACAACCAAATCCGTTTCTACGTCCTTAATGGACCCGCAAATTTTACAACAGGCATTTTTTGATGCCTTTGGCAAACTGACCCCCAAACAACAATGGAAAAATCCAGTAATGTTTGTCGTCTATCTCGGCAGTCTGCTGACCACAGTATTGTGGCTGCGAGCGCTGAGCGGCGAAAGCGAAGAACCGGCCGGATTTATCTTGGCGATCACCTTGTGGCTGTGGTTTACCGTGCTGTTCGCCAATTTCGCCGAAGCCGTGGCGGAAGGACGCAGCAAGGCGCAAGCGGCGTTTTTACGGACTGCCAAGCGTGACATTGCCGCCAAAAAATTGGATGAACCGCGTTACGGCGGCAATTATTCCAAAGTAGCTGGCTCAACCCTGCGCAAAGGCGATGTCGTGTTAATCGAAGCGGGCGATTTCGTACCGGGCGACGGCGATGTTATCGAGGGCGTGGCTTCCGTCGATGAAAGCGCTATCACCGGCGAAAGCGCGCCGGTGATCCGCGAGTCCGGCGGCGATTTCAGTTCAGTCACCGGCGGTACCCGTGTGTTGTCCGACTGGCTGGTGGTAAGTATATCGGCCAACCCCGGCGAGAGCTTTCTGGACCGGATGATTTCAATGGTAGAAAGCGCCAAGCGCCAGAAAACCCCTAACGAAATTGCGCTGACTATCCTGCTGGTGGCCTTGACGCTGGTGTTTTTAATGGCGACAGTGACGTTATTGCCTTTCTCTTTATATAGCGTACAAAGCGCAGGTGTCGGTCAGCCGATCAGTATTACCGTGCTGGTGGCGCTGCTGGTGTGCCTGATTCCTACCACCATCGGCGGTTTACTATCGGCAATTGGTGTGGCTGGTATTGGCCGGATGATGCAAAAAAATGTCATCGCCACCTCAGGCCGGGCAGTAGAAGCGGCGGGCGATGTTGATGTATTACTCCTGGATAAAACCGGCACTATTACATTAGGCAACCGCCAGGCCGCGGCGTTTTTTCCCGCCAAAGGCGTCAGCGAATTAATGGTCGCCGACGCTGCGCAATTGGCATCGCTAGTCGATGAAACCCCCGAAGGCCGCAGCATCGTGGTCTTGGCCAAACAAAAGTTTGGCTTGCGTGAGCGCGACGTGAACTCTTTGGGCGCCACCTTCATTCATTTCAGTGCCCAAACACGGATGAGCGGGGTTAATTTGCCTGCCGTCCCGTCTTCTAATGAGCAGCAGACAGGTGAAAATCTCCGGCAAATCCGTAAAGGCGCTGAAGATGCGATTCGTAACTATGTTGCCGAACAGGGCGGACATTTTCCGGACGATATTCAAAAAATAGTGATTGATGTCGCCCGTCGCGGCAGTACGCCGCTGGTGGTGGCGGAAGGTCCGAAGGCACTGGGCGTAATCGAGCTGAAAGACATCGTCAAAGGCGGCATCAAGGAACGCTTTATCGAGCTGCGGCAGATGGGCATCAAGACCATCATGATCACCGGCGACAATCGGTTGACCGCCGCTGCGATTGCAGCAGAAGCCGGTGTCGATGACTTTCTGGCCGAAGCTACACCGGAAGCCAAACTGGCTTTGATTCGCCAGCACCAGGCCGATGGTCGCTTGGTGGCGATGACCGGCGACGGCACCAACGACGCACCGGCGCTGGCGCAGGCCGATGTGGCGGTGGCGATGAATAGCGGCACCCAGGCCGCCAAGGAAGCCGGTAACATGGTCGATCTTGATTCCAACCCCACCAAGCTGATCGAAATCGTCGAAACCGGCAAGCAAATGCTGATGACTCGCGGTGCGCTGACCACCTTTAGTATTGCCAACGATGTCGCCAAGTATTTCGCTATCATTCCGGCGGCCTTTGCCACCACTTATCCTGCATTAAATGTGTTGAATGTAATGGGACTGGCAACGCCGTCCAGTGCGATTTTATCGGCAGTGATTTTTAACGCCTTAATCATCATCGCGTTGATTCCGTTGGCTTTAAAAGGCATACGCTACAAACCGGTCGGTGCTGAAAAATTGCTGCAAAACAATTTGCTGGTTTACGGCGTCGGCGGCTTGATCGTGCCGTTTATCGGCATCAAGGCTATCGACTGGCTGCTTGTTGCCATGAACCTGGTGTAAAGGAGATTGAACATGTTGAGTTACTTAAAACCCGCGGCAGTCATGTTGCTGCTATTGACCTTATTGACCGGCGTAATCTATCCCGCCCTAGTCAGCGTAGTTGCCCAAGTATTCTTTGCCGATCAAGCCAATGGCAGCTTGATTAAAGATCAACAAGGCCAACCCATCGGTTCGGCGTTGATAGGCCAATCGTTTAGCGATCCTAAATACTTTTGGGGACGGCCATCAGCGACCGGGCCTTATGCCAACAACGCTGCTGCATCATCCGGTTCCAACCTGGGGCCCACCAATCCGGCGCTGGTTGAAGCAGTCTCTGCCAGAGTTCAAGCTTTAAAAACGGCTGATCCAGGTAACAAAGCCGCAGTTCCAGTGGATTTGGTGACAGCTTCGGGCAGCGGGCTCGATCCGCATATCAGCCCAGCGGCGGCCGAATATCAGGTTAATCGAGTTGCCAAAGCCCGTCATCTTGATAGCAAACAGGTAGGGGATTTGGTTGCGCAAATGGCGGAAACTCGGCAGTGGTTAGTATTTGGAGAACCCAGAATTAATGTGTTGAAATTAAATCTGGCGTTGGACGCCATTCATTAGGCCGGAATTCCCCATGAAATTTGGACTTGGCTTGCTGATACTGGCGATATTCATGAAGGTCGCCAGTACGGCTGAAAACGATACCGACCGCTATACGCTCCCTCCAATCAAAGTTTAAATTGAAATCTGCACAAAAGAGGCGCTGATGTTGCCGCCCGGGATTAACTGAGTAAGAACGAATGCAACATCAGCAGGGATATTTTTGGGTGCGTTATGAAATACAGTCAAGCGACGGTTCAAACTGGATTGTGCTATGTGACTTGGTGATCGGAAGAATCGTCCGTGAGCATAAGTTGGTCGATGACGCACCCGAATAAGCTTATTAAGTTGATCGAATCCCCCATTTTTTCCTAAAACAACAACTTTAATTCAGTAATTAAAGTTACTAATTTAATAGCTATTTTCATAAACATTGATATAGGCATTACCATGAGCAACCAAAGGCTTCATTCCTCTTCTTTAAAACCACTAACTATCAGTATTGCCTTAGCATTATTGTCAGGTTCGGCATTCGCCAAATCACTTACTGAAGCAAGCACTTTGCTGGAAGTCGCAGGCGATCCGAATGACAGCAGTTTTATGAAAAACCTTGGTTTAAAAGTGGGTGGCTGGGGTAATGCCGGCATTACTTACAATGCAGCTAGCCCAAAAAATAACTTTAACGGACCGGTTACATTTGGTGATCGCCCCGGCGAATTCCAGCTAAATCAATTAAATCTATTCGTTCAACGCGCAGTCGCCACAGAAGGAAGTTCATGGGATTTTGGCGGTCGTTTTGACGTCATGTTTGGTACCGACTCTATTTTTACTCAAGCTTATGGTGTGCCTGCGGCTGATGTTAATACTTGGGGAGCATTAAATAGAAACCATTGGGACTTAGACTTACTTGGCAGCAACAACAACCGGTTTTATGATTTGGCGTTACCACAAGCGTATTTAGAAACCTATGTGCCGATCGGTAATGGCTTGAATGTTAAGGCCGGACATTTTTACACCCCGATTGGTTATGAAACCGTCCCCGCACCGGATAATTTTTTCTACACCCATGCTTACACCATGCAATATGGCGAACCGTTCACCCATACAGGTGTGGTGGGCAATTATGCTGTTGATGGCAACTGGTCTGTGATGGGCGGCGCCACAACGGGTAGCGCAACAGGCGGTTGGGATGGCGGTTGGGACAAACAACTAGGCAACTGGGGCGGCCTTGCCGGAACTACCTGGACGAGTGATGACAAAGGAACCTCCGCCAATATCAGTGGTACTTATGGCTCGACATCTGAGCAAAGTGATAAAGCCTGGGGTTTGTACAGCATCGTACTTAAACACAATATTACCGACAAAACACATCTGGTTTTGCAGCATGATCATGGTTATGCCAACGGCGTGAAGGTTGGTGCCGGAGAGGTTAAAGATGCTGAGTGGTATGGCGTCAACTCCCATTTGTACTATGACATTCACGAGAAAGTCACCGCCGGGATTCGTGGCGAGTGGTTCCGTGATCAACAAGGTTTTCGTGTGTGCTCACCTGGTCGTGTTGCAGCAGCAACCAACGGTGGAGGGAGCAGTTACGCTGCAGGCGGCAATTTCACATCCACCTGCTCTGCAGCCAGCTATTACCAGGTCACCGCAGGACTTAACTGGAAACCCATCACATGGCTGAACTTACGACCTAATGTCCGTTACGATTGGGCAGATGGCGCACGGCCTTTCGGCAACAACAAACAGGATCAATTCCTGTTTTCTACTGACTTCACTATTAATTTCTGACCGCTAGGGAATGATTATCGGGTGCTGCTTCCGTAATAGAAATCATCCGGGAACAAAATCTAGTTACTGATGGGGAGCTCCCTCTCTTGATTCAAATCAGCTTAAGGGGGGGCCTCTCCACATCAGTACGTCAAGAAATAAGACTAAATATTTATGTATTCTTTCTATTGCTTTATCAAATATTAACGAACTTTTTATAAACCTTTGCATACACTGGAGCCTTTAATCAACTCGGATACAACCATGAATGACCGAAGTTACGTAGGTATTGACAGCACGGATAATCACGAATGGATAGTGGTATTGTGGGACGATGGCGAAATGACCTTTTCTCCCCCCTTCAAAAACACGCCTGCAGGTTTAGGTGCCTTGGTTTGTTTCATTTCTGATCGTTGCATTAGACCCAAAATCTGCCTCAGACCTTCGAATCCTGCCGCAATAAAATTAATCAAATATATTGGCAGCATTCCTGACGTGGAAGTCGTAATGATGTTCGAAGCTGGCCTTAGGCTGCAACAGGCGTGGTTGTCCAAGGCGATATCAATACCTTTTTTTAAGAACAACACGTGCCAGGCCCAGTTACTGGCCTGTTGCGCTGAACGAATGATCTGATACTAATAACACACTAACTAACGCTATCAGTGACATCATTAATCGTTTGAATTTACAGGACACCGATCTTATGGCAACCATTCATAAGCACACTCGCAATGGCGTGAATAATAAACAAAGTAACCGAGCTTTCATGAGTCCGAATATGGATAACTTAACGGAGCTGGAAGCTCTACAGAACGCACTGTTGCAACTGCAAGTGCAAGTGGATTCAGACAGTAACCGGATAGCCGTATTGGAGTCGCCAGTAACGACCCAGTCGTCACGCAACTATTCGGACTCTGAGTCAATTTTGCCTTGTTCAGTGGAGTACCCCATTGATTGCTGGTTTTCATCGCTAAAAATCATGCGTGTTCGCTAAACGATTACCTCGTTACAGGTATTCCAGTGATGTACAAAACAAAACATTTTGAAGCCTCCATAGACCAAAATGGGATGACCAATGACCAATGACCAATGACCAATGACCAACAAAACCACTAATAGAACAACTTATAGGTGCTGTTTAGCAGAATGCCATAATGCAATTGACTGGGGAAACCATCTTAGAATCGACCTTTGCAAATCCAAGAAGCTGGGTTATCTGGTCTTGCTTGCTGTCATGGCAACCCTGGTTGTTGGTCTGATGCTTTTCTTCATCGATCCCAATATCAAATCGCCCCTGGACGGGATTTGGTCAGCCTGGGTGACGATGACTCATGTCGGTTTCGGTGACGTGGTGCCGGTATCCTTTTTGGGACGTTTATTAGCAGCGGGATTGATCTTGTTGGGACTGGTGTTTTTTTCACTGTTCACGGCGTTAGTTTCAGTAACTCTGATTGGCAGAAATATCGATGCGTTAGGTGGGAGCATGCGCTGGATTGAACATGAAACCAGTAGTATTCACGGTGGGGAAGAGCAAATTCTCGCTGAGCTAGTTCGACTACATGAGCGCATGGAGGCACTGGAGAAGCAGTTATTATCGAATACAGACCAAGGCTGGCATGTTAACTGACTAGAGAACCTTACTCTGTATACGAGATAATTTGATGAGCGTTTTATGTGATGACTTAACGGAACATCTGCAACAATTAAAATTCAATTATGTATTGGTACTTGTAGAGTGAAAATTGATCAATTTTGCCAAGTTCAAAGGACTATCTTCAAGAAAGTTTCGTAGAACGAACTTAAACTAAGGTGGGAGGCTAAAAGTATGGAACAAAATACAAAGAGAAGATTCTATGTTTTCTTGCCATGGGTGCTGCTGCTTGTTGTATTGGGAGCAGCAGCACTATTTGGCTTTATTTATAAAGAGGGTTCCAATCCCTTCGAGACGAAGTTTATCAAGGTTGATTTACTATCAACGATGAGGATTCATATTCTTGAAGCCATTGAGGCCGAGAAGAACGCCGTTCTAGCCATTACCGATGAGGCATCAGAAGCATTTGCCGCTCAAGCTCGCCAGGCTGCCGATGACGTAGAAAACAGCCGGAAAGAAATCGAATCCATCATCCATCAGGAGAAATTCCCACGTGAGACTGAGATGATCAATGAATTCAATTCTTGCTGGGCACAATATAGAAAATTAGATGAAACCATTCTGGATCTTGCCATTCAAAATACCAATCTCAAAGCCCAAAAGATCTCTGCGACGCAATGTGCCCAAGAATTGGAGCATTTTGAAGCGAGCTTGAACCGCCTCATTCACCGAAATACGAACGGCAGCCAGTGTAATAAGGCCGTCATGCTCTCGTATGAAGCACTCACTGCCGGCCTGAAAATATTTGCTCTCCACAAGGCTCATATTGAAGAGGCGGACGATCAAGAAATGGATAAAATCGAACAAAGCATCAAGTCTTATGATGAATCTGCCAGAAAGGCGCTTGAATCTCTTCGTGGCCTTGCCAGCCTAAGTGACAGTGACAATGAAGACCTGAAGAATACAGAAACTGCATACGAACGATTCATGAACCTGACGGGAGAGGTCTTGAAGCTTTCCCGTAAGAATACGAATATCAAGTCAGCAGATTTATCCCTGGGGAAACTAAGGTTGATTTCTTCGCAATGCCAGGAGATTCTCACTAACCTCCAGGGGACAGTTCAGGCTCAGGGTAATTACTCGCTCCCTCGTTTGAAAAAAAGGGGAATTGAATAATTACGGCTCAGCAGTTAAAAGCGACCAAGTTGGGAGAGCCTATCCGATCATCAAGACACGGCGTGAATACATCCGCAAGGACTTGGCGGAAGCATCTTTGTGTCGACAGTCATATCTTCATTGCGGCAGAAATAATATGAATATCATAACTACCAAACCCGAGACAACAATGGACTACCTTGTGGCCAGCGACTTTGATCAAACGCTGAGCTTCAACGATTCAGGTCATGTACTGGCAGAGATGCTGGGAATTACCGATTTCGATACAAAGGTCTCGGGACTCTCGCGTTCTAATCTCGTTCAACCAGGTGCCGAACTGGCCTATCTATTACGGCACGATCCAGCATTTCGCGGCGTTCGCCGTGAGCACCTCATTGAAGCAGGCAAGCGCGTCCGGCTTAAAGATAATGTCGAATTGTTCGCGGAAATTTTGAGTGAGGGCTTGGACGGAAATCCCTTTCAGTTCTTCGTGATCTCCGCTGGGCCCAGAGAAATCGTATGCTCAGCGCTTGAAGGTATCGTCCCGCAGGAAAATGTCTTCGGTACCGAATTAGAGTTTGATCCTGAAACGGGTGAAATTTGCTCTGTTCTCCGTGTACCGGCAGGCTACGGCAAAGTTGTCGTGTTGCAGGAACTGGAGCTCAAGCTCCAGATGAGTCCTGACCGTGTCATCTATGTCGGCGATGGCAGCTCAGATCTGTATGTCATGCACGACGTCAATAGCCGCCAAGGCCACACCATCGCCGTGTCGGAGACGCAATCCATCGGCCGAATTGCCAACCGGACCGTGCTTAGCGACAACGCAGTCAGCGTATTGGTGCCCATCCTTGAGGATGTCCTCAAATGGGATTCGCAAGAGATTCGGGAACTGTTCACCTTCTATGGATTGGCACTACAGGATTGGGACAAAATCCGAACTGACTGGATCACGTTTCACAATGGATAAATTAACTAAAACCATGAAACATCAGTTGTCCCATCTGTATAAGCGCATAGTGGCCTTTAAAATACAGTTATCATTCGAGTGCAAAACCATAGCTAAATAACGGAGACCCTTTTGACTGGACAAATTGACAATAGCATGATCATGAAATGCGTGGCCTATCAAAATGGCGTCAGCATTGGCGATGTGACCATTGAAGACATCAGCGAAGTGCTGAAATTTGACAATACCTTTGTCTGGCTGGGTCTACGTGAGGTCGATAAAGAATTATTACTCAAAATCCAGGAGGAATTCGGTCTGCATGAACTGGCTGTCGAGGATGCCTGCGTGGCACATCAGCGACCCAAGATCGAAGAATTCGGGGACTCGTTATTTATCGTATTACATACCGCGCATTTAGCTGAAGAGGGTGTCGAGTTTGGTGAAACGCATATCTTTATGGGCCCGCGCTTTCTGGTGACGGTTAGACATGGCTCTTCGCTATCTCATAATAGAATCAGGGGACGATGCGAAGCCATGCCGCAGCAATTATCTAAAGGCCCTGGCTTTGCGTTGTATTCAATCATGGATTTTATTGTCGATAATTATTTACCGGTCATCGACGGCTTGCAGACGCGTTTCGATGCTTTGGAATCGGCAATCTTTCAATATAAGCCCGGTCGGCAGACCATGGAGGGCCTATACGAATTAAAACGTGAATTGCTGCTGTTGGAAAGCGCAATCACGCCGGTTATCGATATTTGCAACGAACTGATGCGCTTTCATGAAGCCGGAATTCCCAAGGATGTGCGGGTGTATTTTCGGGATATTGCCGATCACGTCAAACGCATCCATCAGGCAATTCACGCTATGCGCGAAATGCTGGTCGCTGCAATGCAGGTGCATCTCACCTTTGAAACGGTTCGCCAAAACGAAGTCGTCAAACGGCTGGCCGGCTGGGGCGCAATCTTAGCGATACCGACCATGGTGTTCAGCTGGTACGGCATGAATTTCCGGCACATGCCGGAGCTGGATTGGGAATACAGCTATCCGATCGTAGTTGGCGGCGTCGCAGTGGGCAGTATGCTACTGTACTGGCGACTGCGAAAATCAGGTTGGTTGTAAACTTAAAATACACAGGCCCTCATCATGAACAACCAACGCCCTGATCCTGACGAATTGCTAGCTCGCGTCGAACGCGACAATGCCAAAGCCAAACGCGGACGCCTGAAAATTTTTTTCGGCGCGGCAGCTGGGGTCGGTAAAAGCTATGCAATGCTGCTGGCAGCACGGGAGCGGCGCGCGGAAAATCTGGATGTAGTCGTCGGCCTGATTGAAACCCACGGCCGCAAGGAAACTCAGGCTTTACTGGAAGGTCTGGAAGTGTTGCCAACCCGCAAAATCGACTACAAAGGCACCATTCTTCATGAATTTGACCTAGATGCAGCCCTTAAACGTCGGCCATCGATCATTTTGGTCGACGAGTTGGCACACACCAATGCCCCCGGTTGTCGGCATCCAAAACGCTGGCAGGATATTCACGAACTGCTGGATGCCGGGATTGACGTCTACACCGCGCTGAATGTGCAACACCTGGAAAGCCTCAACGACGACATCGGCCAAATTTCCGGCATACGGGTCTGGGAAACCGTGCCCGACACGGTATATGAAGATGCCGATGAAATAGAACTGGTGGATTTACCACCCGACGAGTTATTAATTCGACTTAAGGAAGGCAAAATTTATCTGCCGCAACAAGCCCAGGAAGCCATCAAGCATTTCTTTCGTAAAGGTAATCTGATTGCGCTACGGGAACTGGCATTGCGGCAAACCGCCAATCGCGTTGACGCGCAGATGCTGGATTATCGCGAAGACCATGCTATTCGAGATATATGGCAGGTTAACGAACGGATTCTGGTTTGTATTGGCCCTAATTCCCTAGCCGAACGACTGGTGCGAGCCGGTAAACGGCTGGCCGCCAGTTTACGCGGCGAATGGATAGTTGTTTATGTGGAAACCCCACAGTTGCAACGCTTATCTGCAGAAAAGCGTGATGCGGTGTTGCGGGTGTTACGTATGGCGGAACAACTAGGCGCCGAGACGGTGACCCTGAGCGCACCTGACATGAGCAAAGCGCTGGTCGATTTCTCCAAAGAGCGTAATGTCACCAAAATTGTCATGGGCAAACCCAGTCGTAGGGGCTGGCGACGTTGGCTGCTGGGTTCGGTGGTCGATAAGATCATTAGTGAGGCACACAACATCAATGTTTATTTGCTGGGAAGCCCTCAGGGTGAAGGGAAAATTCAAGAAGCATCGCTATTCAATCGCGCCCCGCTGCCGGGACTAAAAAACCGGTTGGGTAAAAGCGGGAAAAATCGTTATCTTGATTATATCTGGGTAACAATTGTTATCGGGCTTTGTTCTTTACTCGCCGAGATAATGGTAGGTAAGTTCGAACTGGCTAACATGGTGATGGTTTACCTATTGGGCGTTATTTTTGTGGCAACCCGCTTTGGGCGAGGTCCTTCTATCATGGCCTCTATTCTTGGTGTGGCTGCGCTGGATTTTTTCTTCGTCAGTCCCTACTTGACGTTTTCGGTGGCCGATAGCCAATACCTAGTCACTCTGGGAGCAATGCTGACTGTGGCGATGGTCACCAGTAGTCTGATGGCGAATGTTCGCTCTCAGGCAAAAGTAGCTGCTCATCGAGAACGACGTGCGTCAGCGCTCTACACGATGAGTAAGGAGCTCAGTCGCAGTCAAAGTGAAGATGACATTGTCCGCACTGCAGTGCGGCAAGTGTATTCGGAATTCAGCAGTCGCAATGTCATCTTGTTTCCGAATAACAACGGCCGTGTCGTTTATCCAAAGCAAAAGAGTATTGCCGAATCCCTGCACGGCGCCGATCTAAGCATCGCACAATGGGTTTTCGACCATAACGAAATGGCCGGGCAAGGCACGAATACCCTGCCTGGCGCATCGGCCATTTATTTCCCCATTAATAATGAAGATAAGGTTCTGGGGGTACTAGCCTTGCTGCCGGTTAATCTGCGACGGGTGTTTTTGCCGGAACAACAGAAATTGCTGGAAACCTTTTTGCGGCAGATTGGTCAAGCGGTAGAGCGAATCCGCTATGCAGAACAAGCCAAGCTAACCCACCTGCAGATTGAAGCTGAACGGCTGCGTAATTCGTTGCTTAGTGCTATCTCCCACGACCTGCGCACGCCACTGGCGACCATCGTCGGATCGGCAAGCGCACTGGTGGAAGATGACGGCCATTTGCAACCACAAGACAAACTCGACCTGAGTCGCGGCATTGTCGACGAAGCCGAACGCATGTCAAACTTGGTTAACAATATCCTAGATATGGCCCGGCTTGATGCAGGTGTGGTGGAGTTGAAAAAAGAGTGGCATCCAGTGGAAGAAATCGTCGGTACGGTACTGACGCGTTTGCAAAAACAATTGGCCGGCAGGCCGGTCAAAGTCAAGCTACCATCGGGCATACCGATGATGTTTGTCGATGCGGTACTGATTGAACAGGTGCTGATTAATTTGCTTGAAAATGCACTGCGCTATACACCGTCCGGCAGCGGCCTGGAAATTACCGCTGAGGCTTCCGAACATGCGATTGAAATTGCCGTTGCCGATCATGGACCAGGCATTCCCTTAGGTAGAGAAGACCATTTATTCGAAAAATTTTATCAAGCTCGGCATGAAGCGGCACAAAGCGGAGTCGGGTTGGGACTGGCTATCTGTCGCGCCATCGTTGAAGTCCATGGTGGTCGTATTTATGCGCTTAACAGACCAAGCGGCGGCGCGGTATTTACCTTCGTGTTACCGGTTGATCAGCCACCGCCGGTCATAGAACCGGAAGAATGATGTATCTATCGCAGATCTCAACCTATGGCCAAAACTGATCCTGTCATCATCGTCATCGAAGACGATCCACCTATTCGCCGTTTTCTGCGCACCGGCCTCAGTACCCACGGCTTTACAGTATTTGAAGCCGATACCGGCAAACAAGGCATCGTTGAAGCCAGTGTCCGCAAGCCGGATCTGGTGATACTCGACCTGGGCTTGCCGGATATGGACGGTGTCGATGTCATCAAGGCAATTCGTGCTTGGTCTGAGCTGCCGATCATCATTCTCTCCGCGCGCAGCAGCGAGCAACACAAAATCGATGCGCTGGATGCCGGGGCCGACGATTATCTAACCAAACCGTTCGGTTTCGGCGAACTGTTGGCACGGATTCGCGTGGCGTTGCGGCATTCAATCAAACCTAACGAACAGATACAGGGAGACGTATTTGTCACCGCCAATCTGAAAGTGGATTTGCACAATCGCGTAGTCAGCATCGATGACCGGGAAATCCATCTAACGCCGATTCAGTATCGGTTACTGACTGTGTTAATCAAGCATGCCGGTAAAGTGCTGACCCAACAACAAATCCTTAAGGAAGTCTGGGGGCCGTCTTATCAAGAAAATGCCCACTATCTCAGGATTTACATGAGCCAGCTGCGCCATAAACTGGAAGTAGATCCAACTCAGCCGAAGTTTTTACTGACCGAGTCGGGTGTTGGATACCGTTTAAAAGTTTGATAAATAGAGCGGCAAAAAGGGGCAGCCCCAATAAATAGCAATCTAAAGTAAATTCTATAATTCAATGAATAGTTCACATCACTATGATTTTTGCATCAGATAATTGGGCGGGGGCTCACCCCATCATTGCACAACGGCTGTTGGATGAAGCCGCAGGTTTTTCTGTACCTTATGGCGCCAGCGAACTGGATCGCGAGGTTGAGAAAAAGTTTAATGACATTTTTGAACGGGAGGTCGCGGTTTTCTTTGTAGGCACAGGAACAGCGGCGAACGCCCTGGCGCTTGCGGCGGTTAATCGACCGGGAGGTGTCGCTTTTTGTCATCGAGAAGCGCATATGATTGAAGATGAATGCGGAGCACCGGAGTTTTTTACTCACGGCGCCCGTCTTGCGCCGGTTGATGGCGAAAATGGCAAAATCGACCCGCAAAATCTCAAAGCCGAAATTGACCGTTTCCCACCTGGATTTGTTCATTCCGGCCAGCCCATGGCGATCTCCATCACTCAGGCAACTGAAATAGGTACGCTATACCGACCCGATGAAATCACCGCGATTTCTGCAATTGCTAAAGAAAAAGGCTTGCCGTTGCATATGGACGGGGCGCGTTTAGCCAATGCGCTGGTGGCGTTGCAACTTTCACCAGCAGAGATAACCTGGAAATGTGGTGTTGATATCGTCTCATTCGGGGCAACAAAGAATGGTTGCTGGTGTGCTGAAGCGCTCGTTTTTATGGATCCCCAGATGGCCACGGATTTACCGTTTATTCGTAAACGTGCGGCTCAGCTATTTTCTAAAACCCGGTTTATCGCCAGCCAATTTGACGCTTACTTGCACGACAACCTCTGGTTGGATCTTGCCCGGCATGCCAATGTCATGGGACAGCGCCTGCAAAGCGGCATCATAAACTCCAAAAATGCCCGATTGGCCTGGCCGACTGAGGCCAATGAAATTTTCTGCATTGTAAAAAAAGAACGGTCAGAGCTGCTCAAGCAAAAAGGGACCGTTTTTTATACTTGGAATCCACCGCGTTCAAAGCAAGAGCTGCTTGGGGAAAATGAAGTGTTGTTGCGTCTGGTCACCAGTTTTGCAACCGAAGCAGATCAGGTTGATCAATTCATTGAACTTTTGGGTTGAAGTCCGGACAACGTCCGCTTCATCTTGATGGCATTTTAATGGCGTTCTATTTGTTTCCTAGGTTCTTTTATGATTAAGACGCACCAACAATTAAATTCACCATTGCAACGCTCGTAAGCGCGAAAATTTTTTTCGTTGGTGTTCGTGCATGCGTTTCATCACATTAACCAATGCTTCTATCGCATCCAATATGTAGGGACCTTTGTTCAGCATGACGCATTCGGCGCGCACGGCCATGGCCGCATCGGTAAATTCAGGACGTGACCGGGTGCCTTTTTTGGCGATGGATTCGAGTACTTGTGTAGCCCAAATGACGGGGACATGCGCCGCCTCACATAGCCATAATAACTCTTCCTGAATTTCAGCCAGTCTGGCACTACCCAGTTCCACCGCTAAATCCCCGCGAGCAATCATGATGCCCAGGTTGTAGCGTCCGATAGTGCCCAGGATAATGTCCGGCAGATTTTTTACCGCACGATTGGTTTCAATCTTGGCGATGATAGGCATTTCCGCAGCGTTACGTTTTGCCAATTCATCCATCAATAACTCCATATCCTGTTGGCTTTCGACAAATGAAAAACCCACTAAATCGGCATGAGCGCAGGCAAAATCCAAGTCGATTAAATCTTTCTGACTTAATGGCGACAATTCAAGATCGGTTTCCGGAAAGTTAATGCCTTTGTCGGAATTTATACAAACGCCGCTGGCTTTTGCATGAGTGATGCGCAACAGCGCACCATTTTTGCTCACAGCTTCGACAGTCGCGCCCAGTTTGCCGTCATCAATCCATACCGGTTGCCCCACCTTAAGTTTGTTGATGGCCGATGACAGTGTGCAGCCAATTTGTGCGGGGTGTGTTAACTCACCATCGGCATGATGCTCAGCGGGTTTACCAAGAATATGTTCTGCAGTCAGCAGAACCGTATCGCCTTTAAACACCCTAATTTCCAAAGGCTCACCTGGAAATTCGCCCAAGTTAAATTTGCCAACCGTTTTCTGGCGGTCTGACTTGTCTGGGGACAACAGTTGTATGGCACAACCAGAAGCCAGATAAGCCGTTTGCGGGCAACTCACCAGCCAATCGGACTCAGACAGCGCTTGCTCCACTTGTAAATAACGGGGCCGATTACGCATATCAATAAAGCCCAGTGTCATTTTTGGCTGAAGTTGCCGGTGTAATTCTTCGGGTATTAGCACTTTAAACAAAGCATCAGCATTGCCTGTCGCATCAACTTGACTGGTTAATATCAAATAGCCTGGGGCGATGATCTTGCCGGTACGGTCTTTTTGAACTTTGATCCGATGTACTGCGGGTCCTGGGGTAATCGCGCCGGTCCGAATTTTATGTCCGGCTAAATCCATTAAAATTCGACATGGACTAGCCAGTTCTGTTTCGGCATGACGAATATTGCTGATCATCTTCTGCCAGACAACTGGATCATCATGGGCGCAATTGATACGGGCGCAGGTCATGCCTTTTTCCAGTAAGGCGCTGACCAGTGCATAATCCCATGAGGCTTCAGTCCCCAAAGTGACCATGACATGGGCTTTACTATGATCATGGAAAGAGCCAAATAAGGCGATGGTGTGTTGTTCCAACAGCTGCTGTCCGCGATTAAAGCCACTCTCGCTGGGGTTCCTGGCGCTGGGTTGATAAGACTTATTGGTGGCACGGTTTAATACCTCAATCAGCGCATCGAACGTTGATAACACCGATGATTCTGATCGGCCTAACGAGGATAAGCCCGCCTGTGCCAAGCGGTCTTGTAAATGGCGCAGATCAAATTGCCGCATCGCCAAATAATGGGCGAGATTGCGTGCACTTTTTGAAAACAAGCCCGCATGATAGCTGTTCTGGTATTTTTGCAGACGCTGATTGGCATGATCTTCAATGGTTTCACGCAATTCGACCAGTTCAACAAGCAACTGCTTCAAAATCGCTTCGTAGGGGTCTTGAATAGACTTTTTGTTAGCAGGCATGGGTTCTTTAGTATTTGTTATCAGTCGTGGCTGAATTCCATAGATAGACAATTTACTTGATTTTTAAGACCGCGCCTATGTCCGACTGACTTTATTATTGTTATGACTCTTAGCTGTGAATCACTGACCGCTAATTAAGACTCTCAGCTCATCTTTTGTAACAGCGGCATCAATCTAACGAGTGAATGCTTAATATGAAAAGTGCCCATAAGTATTTATACGAATGGTTTCTTTAATTTTTAGACACGATAATAAACCTCCCGTATTCCTTTCAATCTTGTGAGGAAAGCAAATGCAAACTGGTTTTAGCTCAACAATTCCCCCTGATTCCGTTCCCATTGATCCC
>Ga0208626_1000295_pt1 | contig 18217 bp, 10 predicted proteins | sample LakWasMet10_HOW4_2_FD_183860 | JGI IMG/M metagenome (GOLD analysis project Ga0208626, IMG submission 183860) | Freshwater sediment methanotrophic microbial communities from Lake Washington under simulated oxygen tension - Sediment Metagenome... | ecosystem: Environmental > Aquatic > Freshwater >... | reverse complement strand
GCAAACTGGAGTGCTTCAGTGGATACCAATTCGGCAATCGCAAAATATTGGTATGCAATAGGTACAACATCTGGTGCAACGGATGTAGTAAACTGGACAGACAATTGGTTCAACAGAACGGTAACACATACAGGATTAACACTCGTTGATGGGCAAACTTATTACTTTAGCGTGAAAGCCGAAAATGGTGCAGGTTTAATTTCTGCGGTATATACCAGCAATGGACAAACCGTTGATTTAACACCAACAAGCATTGCAAATACTAGTAATGAAACAGCAATCAATATCTATCCAAATCCATTTACAAATGCAACAACGCTAACATATTCATTAGCAGAAAATGCAATTGTAAAAATTGAATTGGTGGATGTATTGGGAAAAACCATTCAACTATACTCGAATAAAAATCAAAACGCTGGTAAACACCAAATTGCAATCAATGCAAATGAATTGGGTTTATCCAAAGGAATGTACTTTTTGAAATTGATGGTGAACGAAGAAGTAACAACGACTAAAGTAATTTTAAAATGAGAATACTAAACCTCTCAGCTTTCTTATTATTTACAACAGCTGCAATTGCGCAACAAAATGCAGTTGTAACTGTTTCGTCATTTTATATTGATGAATCGGAAGTAAATAGCAATGAATACAAGGAATATATATTTGAGCACGATACTTTGCATCGTTCGATTCATCAAACGGAATCCGAAAAATACGCTAATTACAATTTAGAAACGGATGCTCAATGGGACAGCTTGAGAGCATTTACAACAGGAACCAACAAAACAGTTCGTTTAAAAGATAACAGAGCCTGTAACTTACAAAAACGCGTATACGGTTGGCATCCCTATTGGCAAAATGGTTTGCAAAGTAATTACGATTGGAATGGCTTAAGCGATTTATGTTATTTCTCCTATGAAGTAAATCCACTAAATGGAAATGCAATTACAACACATAATTGGAGTACAGCAACAGTTGTATCGGATGCACAAGCGAATGGTGTGAATGTTACCTTGTGCGTAACATTGTTTGGTTCAACTGACTTAACAACTTTTTTAGGAAACACCACCGCACAACAAACGCTTATTACCAATTTAATTTCTGCGGTTCAAAGTAGAAATGCAAAAGGTGTAAACATTGATTTTGAAGGTATGGGGGCATCACACAAAGTTCCTTTCACAGCCTTCATGAATAATTTATGTACACAAATGCATGCAGCAATAGCTGGATCAGAAATTAGCATTGCTTTGTATGCAGTCGATTGGAGTGGCTCATTCGACATGCTTGCATTGAATGCCTATGTAGATTTATTCATCATCATGGGTTACGATTATTACTGGAGTGGTAGCTCTAATGCTGGTCCAGAAGCACCATTGTATAATTTTGAAACATCGTACAATCAAACATTAACCAAATCAATTACCTATTACTTAAAACAAGGAGCATCAAAAAATAAATTATTATTGGGATTGCCTTATTATGGTCGCGAATGGGCTACCGCTTCTGCATCCACTATTCCATCGGCAACAACAGGAAGTACGAACACCGTAACGTATTTAACATTTCGTACCAATGCAAATGGTTATTACAATACTCGTAATTGGGATGCAAATAGTTTTTCACCTTGGTTTCCATCTACACGTACAGGAACACCATGGCAGTGTTTTATAGATGATGCCTATTCGATGGGGAAACGATTCGATATTGTGAATCAACGTGGTATTGGTGGAATTGGGATTTGGGCATTGGGATACGACAATGGTTATAGCGATTTTTGGAATTTAATTCGTGATAAATTTTCGGATTGTGCTGTTGTTCCTTGTACCGATACCATTTATGATATGGGTGGACCGAATCGTAATTATTACGACAACGAAACCTATACCTACACGATTGCTCCAACAGGTGCATCGAATGTTTCATTGAACTTTTCGAGTTTTAATTCGGAAGTTAATTTTGATACCCTTTGGATTTACAATGGAAATTCAACTGCTGCTCCATTGATTGGATTCTATCATGGAACAAGTTCACCTGGAACAGTAACATCTACGGGTGGTGCATTAACCATTAAATTTAAATCTGATAATGCAACAGTTGCTAGTGGCTGGCAAGCAATTTGGAATTGCACCATCGACAATACAGCTCCAACTACATTGGTAAGCGCACCATCAACATGGCAAACTACAAACTTTACTGCGAGTTTTACTGATAGCGACAATTCAGGTGGAACGGGTATTGAAAAAAGTTTTTACCAAGTGCTGGAGAATACAGGAACTGAATGGAGAGCAAACAATACCCGTGGATTTTTTAGCGATAATTTTGATGTGGCTATTCATCCCGATTGGACCAATCAAGTGGGTACATGGACTATCAATGGAGGGTATTTGCAACAATCGGATCAAACAAATGCAAATACCAATATCTGGGCACCATTAACTCAAAATTTATCGAACCGCTATTTGTACAATTGGCAAGGTAAAATTAGTGGAACAGGAACAAATAGACGAGCAGGTTTCCATTTCTTCTGCGATGATGCCACACAAACCAACAGAGGGAACTCCTATTTTGTTTGGTTCAGAGTGGATCAAAGTGTTTGTGAATTTTATAAAGTAGTAAACAATACATTTACATTAATGAGTTCGGTTCCAATGACCATTGTTGCAAATCAGTGGTACGATTATAAAATTTTGTATGACCGCACTACTGGAAAAATGGATGTGTATCAAAATGATGTATTTATTGGCACTTGGACAGATTCTAGTTTCCTAACTACAGGAAATGCCATTTCGTTCCGTAGCGGAAATTGCGATTACATGGTAAACGATTTAAAAGTATACCGCTCCCGTTTACCAAGTGTAACTGTTACAGTTGGCAGCGCTGCAACAAATGATGTTCGTCACGAAAATGCTTCGCCCACACAACCATCTTGTAGAGTAAAATCAATCACCAAGGATGCAGCAGGTAATTTGTCGACAGTTGCATCACAAGATGTAAACATTGACTTTACTGCTCCTTCTACTCCAACGGTTATTGATGGCACAAGCAATGATATTGATACTACTTATTCATTAACACAGCTATCTGCAAACTGGAGTACTTGCATTGATACCAATTCGGCCATTTTACGATATTGGTATAGCATTGGAACAACAGCAGGTGCAACAGATGTTGTAAACTGGACAACAGCAAATTTAACAACAGCCATTACACATTCTGGCTTATCATTACAAAGCAATCAATTGTATTTTATAAATGTAAAATCGGAAGATGGTGCAGGCTTACAATCAAGTATAAGTAGTAGCGATGGCCAACTCGTTGTTATCCCTACAAGCATAAGTGATTTAGCATCCGCATTTAATTTATCGGTTTACCCAAATCCATTTACCGAACAAACCACCATCAGTTATAACTTAACGAGCGCTGCTGCAGTTGAATTAAAATTAATTGATGCTCTCGGAAAAGAAATCAGATTACAAGGAACAAAAAATCAAGAAATAGGAAATTACACTTTTAATATTGATAAAAATCAATTAAATTTAGCTTCAGGATTGTATATCATTTGCTTGAAAGTAGATTCCAAAACGAGCTACTCCAAGTTATTACTGAACTAAATTTATGAAGATTCAAAGCCTCTTATTGTTTTTATTAGCTGTACTTACAACAAGTATTGTTGCACAGGAAGAGCGCGATGCATTTGACAAATATGGTCCACCGGGTGAAATTTACACTAATTTAAAGGATGCACTAAAAGATCCAAAAATTGTCTATAAATTAAAGTTGGAGTATCAAACAATTGATCCTAAACTTCAACCAAAAATTACAAAACTTACGGAGGTTCAAGTTTTGCAAATGACAGCAAACAACCTTACTCAATTACCTCAAGAGATTACATCGTTAGTAAACTTATTTTATTTTGCTTGCATTGGAAATGAAATTACCACGTTGCCAAAGAACTTTAGCAATTTTGAGCAATTGACCGAATTGAAATTACAAAGCAATAAATTAGACTCATTGCCTTTTGAAATTGCGTATTTAGGTCGACTAAAAACCATCGAAATTCAAAACAACAAAGCAGACACCTTTTATTTTCCAAATTCTATTGGCTATTTAAAAAGCCTGGACGAATTATTAATCTTTAATACTAAACTGGATACACTGCCAACCTCTTTTGGCGAATTCAAAAAGCTTAAAAGTTTAACCTTAGCGATGTGTGGATTAAAAAAAGTTCCTGCAGAAATAGGAAAAATTAGCAGTTTAGAAGCGTTGATACTTGACAATAATTCGCTTTTTGAGATTCCTAAGCAAATTTACAAGCTAAAAAATTTAAGGTACCTCTCTCTAAAAAGCAATAAGATTGATTCGTTGCACGATTCTATTTGTATGCTCAAAAAGTTAGAAGTATTGGATATTCGAGGGAATAATATACCGGAGCACGATATAGCTATTTTAAAAATTCTACTTCCGAAGTGTAGAATTTTATACTAAGCACTATTTTTTCTTTTTCTTCTTTGTTGGCTTCTCCTTTTCTTCCGGAGCTTCATAATTAAGTACTCCGCCCCATAAACCCATCTGACGAACGATCCAACCTTGACGTTTTAAGATATAACCACTTGGATTGCCCGCATTAAATTTGCGTGGATTTGGCAATACGGCTGCAATAATTGCTGCTTCACCTTTACTTAAATACTTTGCATCTTTTTTGAAAAATTGATTGGCTGCTGCTTGAGCACCGTAAACACCATCTCCCATTTCAATTACATTCAAATACACTTCCATAATGCGTTCCTTGCTCCAAAACGTTTCAATCAAGAATGTAAAGTATACTTCAAATCCTTTACGAATCCAGCTACGCCCTGGCCATAAAAAAACATTTTTTGCTGTTTGCTGACTGATAGTACTTGCTCCTCTTTTCTTCTTATGATTTTCGTTGTATTCCAATGCTTTATCAATGGCTTCGAAATCAAAACCATTGTGTTTAATAAAATTTTGATCTTCGGAACAAACAACGGCTAATTGTAAATTGGGAGAAATCTCCTCAACGGATACCCAATCCTTCTTTAGCTTCATATCCTTACCATCCACTTTTTGCTCCACACAACGAATCAACATTAAAGGAGTAAAAGGAATTGGTATCCAACGAAAAAGGATGGTAGAAACAATACTAACTACTAAAAACAACAGGGTTGCTTTCCAGGTAAAACGCCATACTTTTTTAAGAAATTCTTTCACGTTGCAAAAATAAAAAAATTAGAGCTCAAATTTCGGACAATTTGCAGCACCCGTTGGTCGATCATAATTTTCGGAACTCATAATGGGTGAAAAGCCGAACATAATTTCAGTAGAATTGGCGTTTGCCGATCTAAACTTGGATACTGTATAGTCATAAGCAAATCCAACAACAACGTTCTTAAACACACGAACTTGAAGCATTGCAGAAACAGCATCATGCATTTTATAAGTAACACCCAAGCCAATTCGCTTACGATAAAAAACTGTGCAATTAAAATGTGTAACAGGAAGTGTTGCCAAGGATGTTTGCAAATGAACTGCAGGTACAACAATAAAATCATAACCTGGCGATACAAACTTTCGACCGACCGTTACATAAGCAGTTGGCAAAAGCTTACTACCTGTACCTATTTCTTTACTACCTTGTGACAAAGTAGTTTGATAAACATTACGAACAGAAACTCCTGCAACTACTTTTTTAGAATAAAGGTAAATACCGGGAATAATATCTGGCACTAATACTTTGGAAGCAGGGTTACTCAATGCAGGGTCATTGGCATTAAATATACTATTGCTCATGGCTACACTTTTTATTCCAGCAGCCAATCCAACGCTCATGTACAATTTTGAACTCAATTTTAAATGAATAGCATAAGAAGCATAGACTGCTTTTTTTACAAACACACCAAATTTATCTTGTTCTACCGATGCACCTACTCCATGCCAATAACGTTTGTATCCTTTTTTTCCAAAATCTTTGGTAACTGTAGCAAATGTTGTTTCAGGTGCATTTTCAAAATCTCTCCATTGTGTTCTGCGACCAACCATAAACATCAAACCTTTAGAGCTACCAGCAACCGCAGGATTCAATCCATAATCGTTCAGCATAAACTGTGAATAAGATGCCGATTGCTGTGCAAAGGAGTCGATGCAGATTAAAAAGAAGAATATGTAGATTATTTTTTTCAAATTATTTTACAATAGAAACAGTTCCTTTTTTAATAGCTGATTTGTCACTTTTATCCTTGTATACAATAAAATAATAAGACGCATCAGGTAAAGTATTTCCAAATGGTCCTTTCCCATCCCATGCTTCATATAATCCTTGTTGTTCAAATACTAATGCTCCTAATCGATCAAATACCTGAACCAAGGCATTTGGGAAATATTGATAGTTCAGAATGAACCAGGTATCATTTATTCCATCGCCATTTGGGGTAAAGACCAAGGCAGGATCCATCTCACATTCTTTTTCAATAATCGAAACGGTTATTAGGGTATCATTCCCTAAATCATCTGTAACAGTAACTGAATAATTCCCAACAGAAAGATTGTCAATTAAATGAGTTGTTTGACCTGTGTTCCAAACATAGGTGTATGGAGGATTTGTAGGTGTTACATTAATTTCAATTTCGCCTAAACTTGAATTGTTACAACCCACATCTACTTTAAAAATGGTATAACTAATTTGTGAAAATGTAGATTTGCTTGTTACTACTAAAAGTACTAGCAAACTAAAAGACAATAAGTGTTTCATCTTTCTCATTATTCACATATTTTATTTTTAATCTCCTCAGCCATCACACTTCCTTTATTTTCAGCAATGGATAATGTTTCACATGCATTGGCTTTATCACCATGTGCATACATGGCAGTTGCCATACCTATGTAGGCTTCTTTATAACTAGGATCTAATTCAATCACCTTCTTATAATCAGCAATAGCCGCCTCATAATTTCCTGATAAATCATTCCAAAATGCTCTGCTGTAATAGGCGTTCACATAATTTTTATCTAACTCTATTACTTTGTTTAAATCAAGAATAGCCGATTTAAAATCATCCAAACGACCTTTTGCTAATGCTCGATTGTAGTAGGCTTTTAAATGAGTAGGATTGGCGTCAATGGCTTTATTAAAATCTTTTACAGCATCAATGTAGGCACTCAATTGAGCTTTTGCCATTGCACGGAAATAAAATACTTCGGTATAATTCGGATTCAATTTCAACACTTTATCGAATTGCTTTATTGCCACTTTTAACTCGTTTTGCTTTAAATTGATGGTAGCTTGTAAAAATAAGGCACTGTCAAAATCGGGTTTGGCAGCAAGAGCATTCTCCACATCCAACATGGCTGATTTGTAATCGGCTAAACTATCGTGAATGAGTGCACTTTTGTAATAGTCTTGATAGCTGTTTTGACCATACGCAAAAACGAAACTTATAAAGAAAGAAAGGAGAGTAATAAATTGTTTCATCAATGGTTTAATCGACTGATTCCGTATGTAATAATACAACAAAATAAAACATCCCACCAAAATGATGGGATGTTTTTATTCAACTACTTTTAAACGTTTATTGTAATTTTTTGTCTGCTTCAACTTTTGCATTCACCAATACCTGATCCGCTTTTTTGTTTGCTTCATCCAATATCTTTTGTGCTTGCTTGTCTACCTCTTTTTTAGCTGCAGGAGCTGCTGCTTTTGCTGCAGCCTTTTGCAATGGATTTTTTATTGTTTCGATGTTTTTATCGATTGCAGCATATCCTTCTGCTTTGGTTTTATCAGCCAACACTTTTGCTTCCGCCTTAATTTTATCAGCTTCCACTTGTGCATCTTTCATTAATTTATCAGCTTCTTCACGTGCCTTTTCTTTTGCCATGTCCACACCTTGGTTCACCAAGTTTTGAACTTGCTCTTTAGGTGTTTGGTCGGAGTTAAATAAATCGGTTTTGATAGTCGGTTTTGTTACCGTACCACCAAACAATGCTTTTATTTTTACTTTATCACCCAATTTTACATTTGCACCAGTTTGTTTGTTTAACTGATCCAATAAACTACCAGCAGCAGCATTGGCTTGTGAACCAAACTCCGAACGAGGAATTTCTAAAGCCCAAGTATAATCAATTGTTTGATCAAAACCAGTTGAACCTTTTACTTTACCAGTAATGTTCCCCGATTTGATTGGCATTTCTTTTACTTCTACTCTACCATCTTTAAATGTGTAGGTAGCATTTACATTTTCAAAGGTTAATTTTTTATACTTCGGTTGGTTCAATGCATCTGCTAATTTATTGATTGGCTCAAATCCTTCGATGGTAGCATTGTTTGTTTTCAAATTTCCACCACCCACTAAGGTATTCAATACCGGGCTCATTGCTTGATCCAACACGGTTGAGAATTTTAAATCGGTAGAGAATTTCCCTTTTGCATATTGTGCAATTGGAGCCAATTGTTTAACTGTACTGAATGTTTTAACTGTTTTAGGAATATCAAAATTTGCAATGTCCACATCAAAATCGACCATTGGTTTTTTAATGTTTTGTGTGTTATACACACCACTCAACTGCATTGTTCCCTCTAACTCATCTAAAGTCAATTTTAATTTATCCAAACTCATTTTGCTATCTTTAATAGCAACACCACCGCTCACATTCGTAATTGTTAAATTATCGTATAATAATTTACCGATGGTAGCAGTTAAGTTAACATCTAAGTTGGAGGGTACTTCAACAACCGTCATTGCAGCGGTATCAGCAGCCGTTGGTGCTGCAGCTGTTGTATCGGTACTGCTCATTAATTCGTTGATATCCATCAAATTCGATTTCAAAGCAAATGCTCCTTTTAACAAGGAATCTTGCAAAGCATACTGTAAGAAGTTTTCAATTTTACCTTGCAATTGAATATCACTTTTTCCAACTTTCGCATCAAATTCCGATAAATCAACTGTTTTAGGATTAAACAACAAGGTCAACTTATTGATTTGTGTTGGGTAACTCAATGAAGCTGTTTTGTAATTCATATCTGTGATTGCTAAACTACCAGATGCATCGAACTCTTCGTATTTCTCTTTTTCGATTGCACTCATTCTTCCTTTCATTTTTACATCGGCCACAATCATCCCGTTCAAGTCATCTCCTTTTTCCATAGGAACTACATCTTTCATGCTAGCCAAATTAATTTTAGCCAATACAGCAGCATTGATATTTGCATCCGAAACAGGAGTTGTTAAATGCATGGTTGCATCTATTGGGTTTCCACCTAACTCAACATGAAACTTATTTAAATCAACTACAGTAGCATCAGGATCACCTGTTTTGTTATCAACCAATAAATCAACTTGAATGTTTGTTGCCGATTTTGGTAAAGATGGGTATTGGAATTTAGCATCTTTGATTAATAATTTAACTCCGAAAGCTGGTAGTTTTGTGTCGTTGTAAATGCCTTTTGCATAACCATCCAATGCTAACTGTCCCGATGTTTTTACATCTTTAAAATCGGCAGTATACACACCAGGTACCAATGATAAGATATTTTTAAATTCTGTTTGGTTTGCTTTAAATTTCAAATCCATATCAATATCATCTTTCGGCATTGCCACAAATCCATCCAAGCCTAATGATAATTCATTGAACGAAAATTCATTCTCTTTGAATACAAATTTCATGTTTGGCATATTTGCATCCATATCTACTTTGATGCGTGTTTTAACTTTGTTAAAATAAGCCACACCACCAGAAGTAACCGACAAACGCTCGATTTCTGTTAATGTTTGCAACAAGAAATCATCTGCAGTAAAGTCACCGCTCAAGTTAAAATTCATGTTATACAACTCTGCATTCATATCTGCTGCTGCATCATCGTATAAGATATACGCATTTTTAATTTCCAACTTTTTCAAAGTCATTTTGAATGGTGTAGCAGCTGCTGTGTCGGCAGTAGCGGTTGAATCGGTACTCGGTTTTGTAATATCCCAGTTAGCCAAACCACTTTTTAATACCAAGGCATGAATGCGTGGTTGATCAATTGAAATGGTGTTGATTTTATATTGATCACCTTTAATAACGCTCATCAGGTTTAAACCTAAGGTTAAATTCTTTGCATACAAAAGTGTATCGCCTTCAAATTCGCCAATATTAGCAACGGATACACTGTCGATTGAAAACGTAAAATCAGGGAATGAACTGATTAATGTTAAATCAAACTCACCAAAATTCACTTTGGCATTTAATTGTTCATTTGCAGTATCCTTCACAAATTGAATGATTTGTTTTTTGAATAAAAAAGGAGCTGCAATAATTAAAATGATTAATACTAGAAAGCTAATTCCTGTCCATTTTAAAATTCGTCTGAATAAACTCTTTTTCTTTTTTGGCGTTTCCATGATTTTGATATCTGATTTATTTAAATTTTAATTTCTTAATTTATTCGTTCTGCTTCTTAATAGGTGATCTACGAGCACCAATGCAGCCATTGCTTCCACTATTGGAACTGCACGTGGCAAAACGCAAGGATCGTGCCTTCCTTTACCATGAATTTCGGCAGCCTCCCCTTTCGCATTCACCGTTTCTTGATTTTGCATAATGGTAGCAACCGGTTTGAATGCAACATTAAAGTAAATATCTTCTCCATTGCTAATTCCACCTTGTATACCACCAGAATGATTTGTTGCGGTTGTAATTTTATCACCTGCCTTGAATGCATCATTGTGCTCACTTCCCAACATTTTTGTTCCAGCAAATCCACTTCCGTATTCAAACCCTTTTACGGCATTGATGCTCAACATGGCTTTTCCTAAATCGGCATGCAATTTATCAAACACTGGTTCACCTAATCCTACTGGAACATTTTTAACCACACATGCTATTTGCCCACCAATGGTATCTCCTGCTTTTCGAACTTGTTCAATCTTTTGAATCATCGTTTCTGCAATTAATTCATCTGGACAACGAACAATGTTCGATTCTATTTTACTGAAATCTAAATCGTGATAATTTTTTAACAATTTAATATCTCCAACTTGTGATGTGTATGCATTGATTACAATTCCGTATTCTTTTAATATCAATTTAGCAATGGCCCCAGCTACTACTCGGCAAGCCGTTTCGCGAGCGGAAGAACGACCACCACCGCGATAATCACGGTGACCATATTTAGCATCGTAGGTATAATCGGCATGCGATGGACGATAAACATCTACGTTATGATTGTAATCTTTTGATTTTTGATTTTCATTACGGATAATAAAACCAATGGAAGTACCAGTGGTTTTACCCTCAAAAATACCCGAAAGAAATTCTACTTTATCGCCCTCTTTACGTTGCGTAACAATATGCGATTGTCCAGGTTTTCGTCTGTCTAATTCCGATTGGATAAAATCCAAATCAATAGATAGGCCTGCTGGACAACCATCAATAACGCCACCCAGTGCTTCGCCATGTGACTCACCAAATGTGCTTACTGTGAATAATTTTCCAAATGAATTACCTGACATACTATTCTATTTCTGCTGTTATACCTCGTTCCAACAATGCTGTGCACATTGGCTCTAAACTTTCAAATGTTCCTTTTTTAACGGAGCATTTACCTTTGTAATGCACTAAAAAAGTGCATTGTTCCGCTTGAATCGGATCGTGTTTACAGACTTTTATAAGCGATTCAATCACAAAATCAAAGGTGTTAAAATCATCGTTGTAAACCACAATTTGTTTATCCGCTACTTCTACTTCTTCGGGTGCTAAAAGCACATCCGAATCGGTATCAAACTCATGTTGTTTATCAAAATTTTTCATACTCATTATTTGTTCAATAATTGTTTTGCTTCATCTATTGTAATTTTCTTTCCATCACTAAAAGCTACAATAAATGCATCTGTAATACCTTGCGATACAACAGCTGCTTTAGCTTTGTTTGCATCCTCATAATTTGCGTAAGCGCCAACGGTGTAAACCGTTAATCCTCTTTCGTCTTCATAATTTTTAACACCCATGCGAGCAATTCGTAAAAACTTATTTGCTATGGGTAAAGGTACTTCCTCGTTAAATGCACCAATTTGAATTTTAAACACAACACCTTTTTCATCAGTAACAGATGCAGGAACATTGTTCATGTTTAAAGGCTCAATGGTTTCGCTAGCAATAGGAATGCCCGCATTTGTTGTTGCAACAGTTGGTTGTGTTACAACAGGCTGAGTAGGTTCTGGTGTATTAACAACTGGTGTTGGAACTGGCACAACAACGGGTGTAGTTGTTGTTGGAGTTGTAACAGCAGGTTGCGGAGTTACAGTCGTTGAAACTCTTCCACCAACAGTAGGCAATTGGTTCATGTTTGGAGCAGTGGAGAAAACACCATTTCCTTGTGCTGCAACCAATTGTTGTGCTTCTGATAATGAAACACGTTTACCATCAATGTAAGCTGTTACGAATGCATCTTTAATTCCTGCACCAATCACAATATTTTTTGCTTCCACTGCACGCGCTACATTATTGTAAACACCCGTATTGTAACGAATATTTCCATTCGGTGCTTTTTCGGTATACAATGGTTGTATGTTTAATTTATTCACACTCACCGGTTGCGAAAACACACCCACTTGAACAGTGTAGAATAAACCTGTAACATTCGCTACATTTTCTGATACAGCAATTTGTTGTGTAGATGTTGTAACCGGTGTTGCATTGTTTATTGAAGTTGGTGCTGTTGTATTAGTAGTAGCTGCTCCGGTTTGATTGTTAATCGCTAATTGATCGGTTGGTGTAGCAGCACTTGCTACAAAATCATTCCCAGCTGCAGTTCTTTGTTCACCAAGTAAGGTAGCAACCTCTTTCATAGAAATTCGCTTACCATTGTAAAATGCCACAACAAAAGCATCTTTATAACCCATCTCACGAATTTCTTGTTTTACTTTTTCGGCAGTAACCAATTTTGTAAACAACCCAGCTGTATAGCGTGTATATCCTTGTGGAGTTGTTTCACCTGTAATTGGTGTCATTCCTTTGAACAAATCTTGAGGAATCGGATTTTTAAATGCACCAATTTGTACTTTAAAAATCAATCCTTCTGGCAATTTTTCATTAACAGGGATTGGTTTGGATGCTGTATAAACAGGAGTTGCTTTGCGTTCAAATTTTTCGATTGGCTCTAGAACTATTGGACTCGTTGTTGTTGCTACGGTGTTATTTGTTGTTGCAGTATTGTTAGTTGCTGCTTCCGTTGTTACAGGTGTAGTTGTATTTTCTACAACAGGGTTTGTTGCTGCGGTAGTGGTTGTTGTTTCTGGAGTTGTTGTTGCTGCAACCTCAGTACTTGTTGTATTTTCTACAACAGGAGTTGTTTCGGTATTTTGTGCTGTTGTATTTGTCGTAGTTGTTGTTTCTGGTGTTTTATTTTGTGTGGTTACTGCAGTTGTATTTTCTGGCTGAGTGTTCGTTGTTGTATTTTCAGTTGCATTCGCAACCACAGGAGTTGTAGTTGCTGTTTCGGTTGTTTTATTGTTAACAGGTTGTGTTGTTGTTACCCATTTGTTTTCTGTAGTTGTATTAACTGGCGCAGTGTTGCTTGCAACAAAATTTGGATTGTATTTTTTATAAATAGCCGTTGCTTTTTGTTGTTTATCAATTGCAATTTGTTCGTTTTTAGCAGCCTCTTCCGTTAATGTCTCTTTTGCATAATATTGATTTGCTGATGCAGCCTCTTCTCTATTCTTTTGAGCTTTATTAAAATAGATCACCGCTTCATCTTTCATCATGTCAGCCATCATCAAATCATCCGTATTATTTTTTCCGGTAGCAGCTTCCAACTGTTGCAATTGATTTGTGTTGTTCAAGTATTCAACCTTGTTAGCAGTTGCCGTATATGCTGCTGCTTCCATTTTTTTATCTTGCGATTGTTTCTCTAATGTCTCCGCTTGTGCATACAACTCTTCCTTAACAGTTGGCGAAGATGCTTCAGCCGCTTGTTGTTTCAAATCTGTTGCTTGTTGTGTTAACTGTTCTGCTTGTTTAGTTGCAGCATCTGCCTTCGTTGATTCAGCTGCAGCTTGTGGTGCTGTGTATCCTACTTGTTTTTTCTGAGCAACAACAGGAATTACATCGTCTTCTTCTTTAGTCGGGTTTGTCTCCGTTGTATTTGTTGCAGCTACTTCAGTAGTTGTTGGAGTTGTCTCCGTTGTTTTATTGTTTGTTGTTACTTCAGTAGTTGTTGGTGTTGTCTCTGATGTTTTATTGTTTGTTGCTACTTCGGTAGTTGTTGGAGTAGTTTCTGTTGTTTTATTGTTTGTTGCTACTTCGGTTGTTGTTGGACTTGTCTCCGTTGTTTTATTGTTTGTTGCTACTTCAGTCGTTGTTGGACTTGTCTCTGTTGTTTTATTGTTTGTGGCTACTTCTGTAGTTGTTGGAGTTGTTTCTGTTGTTTTATTAGCTATTGCAGCATTACCACCCTGAAGCGCATCTACTTTAGCAGTGCTTTCATTTGCTTGTGTTTGCTTTTCTTCACTTTGTTTTTTCAAATCAACAATTTTTTGAGCAAGCAAAGCTTTCATTTCAGGATCAGTCGATGCCTTCATATCCGCCTTTTTCTTCTCCATTTCGGTATTGATTGCATTCGCCCAATTGTTCAAAACGGTAGCTTTCGTTTTTTCACGCTCCAACTCATTGCTCATGTTTTGTGCTGCAAACAATTCTTCCGCATACTCTTGGTTTGATTTTGCAGTAGCAGGTGTTGTTTCCGACTCACTTGTAGTTGTTGCTTCGGTAGTTGTATTTTCTGTTGTTGGATTCGTTGTATTTTCTGTAGTAGTTGTATTAGCAGCCAAACCTTGCTCCTTCTCCAACTTTTTAGCAGAAGCCAATGTTTCTTTTGCTGTTTGTTGTTTAGCTTTTAAATCTTTCTCCAAACCTGTAATTGTAGCAGCAATTGTTTTTTTCTGCTCTTTATCTGTTGTTGCTTTTTGCTCTTTTTTCAGTTCTGCTATTTCTTGGTTCATTGCAGAAACCCAGTTTGAATAAATCTCAGCTTTTTTGTTCTCACGAGCAACAGGATTGCTAATCGATTCAATGGTTTCTAACTGCTCGTTAAACTTCGCATTGTAATCTTCTTTTGCTACAGCAGGTGTTTCTGTAGTAGTTGTTGTTTCTGGTGTGTTTGTCGATTTTACCTCCGAAGTTGTAGCAGCAACTTCAGTTGTAGTGCTTGTATTTTCAGGTGTTACTGTATTGTTTGTTTTTACAGCAGCAACTTCTGTTGAAACCGGTGGATTGCTTTTAATTGAATTAACTTGTTGTTCTAATTTTGTTTTGTCGATTGCTGCCACGGTGGCTGCAGCCGATTCGTTTGTCGTTGTTTTCGATTGATTCACAACATTACTCACCAATGCTACTTCATTTAAAATTCCATTGTATTCCTTTTGAAGTTTGTTTACTTTTTCCTCATAGTTCACAATGTCTTTTTTACTTAATTCATTGTCTGCTTTTAAACCTTCTATTTGATTTTGCAAATCTGCTTTGATTTGCTCATTTTTTGTTTTTTCAATATCTGCTTGTGTGTTTGCAATCAATGTTTCATTATCAATAATTTCTTGCTTCACATCGGCTAACTCTTGCGTTGCTTTATCTAAATCACGTTTTTTGTTTTCCGCATCAATCTTAATGCTGTTTACAATGTTTGAACTAGCAGTATTCTCTGCATTCAATGCATCCAATTGTTTTTGTTGCTCTTCGAGTTTTGCCAATGCTTCAGTTGCATTTTTCGACTTCACAGCTGTTTCAATGTTTTTTGCATACGACAGTGAAAGATCCGCTTCTTTTTGTTTTGCTCCAGAAGTTAACTCCAAACGTTTCGCTAAATTAAATGCTGCAACCGTTTCCTGATTCAACTCTTCCGCTTCTTTGTAAGCTGTGTTAGCCTCTTCGAGTGTTGCTTGTTTCTTAGTATTATCGCTCATTGAATTCGCATCCGCTTTTAACTGATCAGCTTCTTTCAATTTATTTTGCGCTATTTCATTTTTTTGATTTGCAATGGTCAACGCAATATCCGCTTGTTCTTTAAATTCCTTTGCTTCCGTTTCAACATCTTTTGCATCCGAGTAAGCAATTTTTATAATTTCCTCATTCGATAAATTAGTAGGTGTTGTTTTAGAATTAGCTGTTCCGTCTTGTTCAGTGCTGGCTGTGTTTGTTTCAGTAGTAGTTTGAGCTGTAGCGGCAGTATTGTTTTTTGCTTCCGCAATTTCAGCAGCAGAGCTCGCTTCCAATTTCGATTTTTCTTTTATCAATTTCATGGCAAGCATGTAACTTGCATCGTCCACTTCTTCGTCAAATAAATTTTTAACGATCAATTTATCAGTTCCTGCTTCATAGCTAATTTCTTGTTTCAATGGCTTAAACTCATATTGTGTTGGCAACACCACCATCTCCGATTGAGTTGGCATTCCAGCTACTTCAACCGTAAACATAAACTTACCACCATTTGGTAAGTTGATCAAATAACCACCATTCTCTTTTGCATTGTAAATACCCAAAATGGAATTATCGCCCAAATCTTTCACCGTAATGCGTGCATCCAATGCTTGGCCTTCTTTTGTTGCGACCAAAGCTCCTTTAATGATTGCTACATCAATGGGTTTTCGTTCTACATTGATATGAAACACAGCTGTTTTACCAGTAACACTGTTACGAGCCGAAGAGAAGAAGGCTTCTTTTTCATCTTCATTGGTTACATACAAAATATCATCATCAGGTGTGTTGATTGGAAAATCCATGTTCACGGGCTTATTCCAAGTATTGGTTTCTTCGTTTAAGGTTGTCTTGAAAATATCGTATCCACCCATCGATGAATGTCCACGAGAACAGAAATACAATACTTTTCCATTGGGATGCAAGAAAGGGAAATCCTCGTCATACTCTGTATTTACAGGATATCCAAGTGTTTGGGCTTTACTCCATTCGCCATTTGGCAATTTACGAATCACAAAAATATCTTTGCCTCGTTCGGTATTTTCGCCATAACTCGAAAAGAAAACCTGATTGTTATTTGAAGCCAAGTAGATAATTGAATTCTCCTTTTTCTTTTTATCGACAGGCGTTTTAAAAGCAGGCTCATCGGGTTTTACCAATAACTTCCCTCCAATATCCGAAATATCGTAGGAGCGATAAAACTCGTTACGACTCATTTCTTTTTTATCAATTACCACCAAATCCGTGATGTTTCGTAATAATTTTTTACCATTCTTACACATCTCAATTTGTCGGTCCACCATCAGCTTCTCTGCCTTTGCACTCGAAGCTACACGCTTGTAATCGTTATACACTTTAATAGCTTCATCGAAACGGTAATTTAAATGGTAGGCACGTGCAAGGTAAAAAAACACCTCTTTTTCTACTTCTGCATTTTTAGATGCAAATTCTAAGAATGGAATGGGTTTTTCCTTGTCATCGCTTGCATAAAGCATACAAACACCCAAACGGAAATTATAGTTCGCATCTTTTTGATACAAACTCACCAATTGAGAATACAGTGGATACGCCTCTTCGAACTCATCTTCATCAAACAGCTTGGCTGCTTGTGCTTTCAGTTCATCTTCTGAGGCAAAGGAAGTTTGAGCAATAACAACATGTTTGTTAAGCCCAATCATCACTAGCAATAAAATAATAAAGCGAAAATGCTTCTTCATATATAATTGTTCTTCCGAAAAAGAAGTGTGCTCTTTAATAATTACTCAATGTAAAAAAGTATAAGTGCCTGTACAGCAATTTGCTATTTTTACCCAAAACACACAAATTTATTGATTTTATTGATAGATGCCAAATTTAAAATTTTCCATAAAACGACAAATTTTAGCTCCTTTCAATACTTCCAAAAAGCGAAAGATTATAGTATCTTTGTGACAATTACAAAATATCGTTTATGCAGATTCAATTTTTTGGTGCAGCACGCACAGTTACAGGGAGTAAACACCTTCTAACCACCCTTGATGGAAAGAAAATATTACTGGATTGTGGCTTTTTTCAAGGTCGTGGCGCTGATACCGATAGCATGAACCGTCATTTTGAGTTTGATCCCGCGAGTATCGACTACCTAATTTTGTCGCATGCACACATCGATCACTCTGGAAACATCCCCAATCTTGTAAAACAAGGATTCAAAGGCCAAATTATATGTACTACCGCTACTGCTGATTTGTGTAAAATCATGCTTACGGATAGTGCTCATATTC
>Ga0208626_1000294_pt1 | contig 18251 bp, 19 predicted proteins | sample LakWasMet10_HOW4_2_FD_183860 | JGI IMG/M metagenome (GOLD analysis project Ga0208626, IMG submission 183860) | Freshwater sediment methanotrophic microbial communities from Lake Washington under simulated oxygen tension - Sediment Metagenome... | ecosystem: Environmental > Aquatic > Freshwater >... | reverse complement strand
ATCTTTTTCATCATTCAAAAATTCAACGGAAGATTTTTTGTAATCCGCGAAGACGAGCTTGCCACCAAAAATGAGCTGATCGCCTTTTTGCTGAAGTTGTCCTTCCGGACAAACTTTCTCATCACCATTTATCAGTTCATAATCCCCTGTCTTAAATTCAAGTGAATTCGCTTTCTCAATGGAGAGAATTACAAGTGAAAGAAAAAGGATTTTTGGATTGAATAGCATAATTAACCTTCCGGCTATTTTACCATAGTTCAGATTTTCACAAGATTAATTTGTACTAAATATTTTTTATTAAAGGCTTTAATGGATCAGGAGCACGGTAGTTGTTAAATGCACTATGCGCTTTAAAACGGGATCCGCCCTTGCATTTCAATAGATAGTCACAGGCTCGGCATTCATCTGGAAGAAAATTTAACTCGCGCATTGATTTCATAAAAGGACGATTCCAGCCATCCAGAACTTGATCAGAACTGCCCAAATTTTCATTGATAAAATACGATGGCTTTAAAAAACCGCGCGGATCGGCGATCAATCGTGAATGACCGTCATCGGCGATTGCACCGAGACAGATTTCATTCATCACTTCGCGGTCATGCAGACAAAAAGGGATAGCGTTGGCAATTTTGACAACGGATTTAAATTCTACACTCATTTTGACAAGCTTATCGAGAACAATTCCAATCTCTTCTTTGAGTGGCTCTACAATCGACTGAGTGACAGGACGATACACTTCCCATTGTTTCAACGGTGAATTCTGAATCTGCTTGAATATTTTTTCCAGATGAACAATGTTCGATGAAGTTAATACTGTTCCCGCACGAATCGAAAGGACGGAAGGATTCAAAAAAGAAAGCCCTTTAATTTTTTTCGAGAAGGACTTCTTCATTCTGGTCCAGGCTTCATCGCTTTCATCATCGTAACCGTTGAAGGAAATAAGAACATCACTGACATAATGATGAATTAGATCGGCCATGGGTTGATCAATGAGGCTGGCATTTGTATTGAGTCTGATGTTCAGTTTTTTCTGACGGGCGTATTCAAACAGTTCGGGAAGATCATTTCTTAAAAGAGGTTCTCCGCCGGTAAAACGTACTGTCTTAATCCCCGCCTCAGCGATGGAATCGATAATCTTTTTTATCCGTAGAGTGTCTTCAGGAGAATGGTGACTGCCCCTCCCCGATTCAGCGAATGAAGAGTTATTAAAGCAACCGGTGCAATTGAAATTGCAAAGTGAAGTCACTTCGATAACAACTTCAAAAGGCAACAGACTGGCTTGAGGATTCATTTCCTCAAATTATAAAACAGAATGTTTTCTCTTTGCAACCTGCAGCTTCTGATAACTTTCAATCAAACGAAGATGTTTATCTAAGCCTTCCAGTTTTAAATTTGTCGGAGTGAGACCAAAGAAGCGAACTTCGCCTGTCACTGTGCCGATAGCATTGTTCAGAACTTCTGCTCCAAACATGCGAGTCAGGTTAGGAATATAATCATTCAAATCAAGCTCTTCATCAAGCGTGATATCGATGACGGCGTTTAAAGCGCGATAAAAGGCCCTGCGTGCATTGGAGTTGTCGTTGAAGGCCATGAACATTTCAACGTAATCCTTAGCTTCTTCAAAGCGTTTTAAAGCAAGAAGCGAAAGACATTTCAATTCTCCGATATCCAGTTGTCCCCAGACTGTGTTTTCATCAAAGGCAATTCCGATGAGTTCTGAAATTTTGGTGTAATTATCGAGTTCGCTTTCATCGAGTTTCTTGACGAGTTTTGCGAGCGCTTTATCATTGAGCGAATGCAGGTTAAGAATATCTTCTCTGAACTCAAGGGCCTTATTGTGATTGTCCCAGATCAGATCTTCAGGAAGATAAATTTCGGAATAACCAGGAACGAGAATTCTGCATGCCTTAACTCCGAGTTCTTCGAAATCAGAAATGTACACTTCTTTTTCCAGCTGGCTCAAGATATCCATCAGGTAATTGTATTCTTCTTCCGTTGTTCCTGAAAAATCCCAGTGAGAAAATTCAAAATCAGCTTTTTCGCTGAAGAATTTCCACGAAATCACTCCCGTTGAATCAATAAAGTGATCGATGATGTTATTGTGTTCGCAAATAGCGTTCTGATTAAATGTCGGAGGAGAGAGAACATTGAATCCTTCAAAACTTCTTCCCTGAAGAAGTTCCGTCAGACTTCGTTCAAGGGCCACTTCAAATTTCGGGTGAGCGCCAAAAGAAGCAAAGACTCCGCCATTTTTCGGATTCATTAAAGTCACACACATGACGGGAAATTTTCCACCCATAGAAGCATCTTTAACAACGATAGGAAATCCTTCCGCTTCGAGCTTCTTGATTCCTTCGACAATTTTTGGATATTGAGCGAGAACATCAGCAGGAACATCCGGAAGCGTTATTTCTTCAAGGATGATCTGGTTTTTTACAGCGCGCTCGAAAATTTCCGATAGACACTGAACGCGCGCTTCATACATCGTATTGCCTGCACTCATTCCGTTTGACACGAAAAGATTTCCGATAAGATTCACAGGAATATAAACCGTTTCCTTGTCCGATTGACGAACGTAAGGAACGGCACAAACGCCGCGTTTTTTATTTCCAGAGTTTGTATCGATGAGATGAGAGGCTTTGAGTTCGCCATCAGGATTATAAAGATCGAGAAGGTAATCATCCATTAAGCCTTCAGGAAGTGAATCTTTCGGTCCCGGCTTGAACCATTTTTCTTTCGGATAATGTACAAAGTCACCTTGAGCGATGTCTTCGCCAAGGTAAGAATCATTGTAGAGATAGTTATTGCTGATACGTTCAAGGTATTCACCTAGAGCAGAAGCGAGCGCTGCATTTTTAGTCGCGCCTTTTCCATTGGTAAAACACATTGGAGAATCAGCGTCGCGCACGTGAACCGACCAGACGTGTGGAACCGGATTTCTCCACGACGCGATTTCAAGTTTAATGCCCAGAGCGCTGATAATGGATGTCATGTTTTCGATGGTTTCTTCCAGCGAACAATCTTTGCCGAGAATCATCGTTTTCGTTTCGGCAGTATCACCATGCTTATACATTAGCCCTGCTTCATCTGTGCCCAGGACATCATGAATTTTTATCTGGAATTCCGGGCCTTGCTGAATCACTTTCTTCACTGTACAGCGATCGATGGATTTTAAAATTCCTTCGCGATCGTGTTCAGAAATGCTTTCTGGAAGTTCAACGTCGATGGTGAAAATCTGCTTATAACGATTTTCCGGATCGACGATATTATTTTGAGTCAGACGTATGTCTTCTGTCGGAATATTGCGGGCAAGGCAGTAAACCTTAACGAAGTAAGCCGCACACATGGCACTTGAAGCTAGAAAATAATCAAATGGACCTGGCGCTGTTCCATCCCCTTTGTAACGAATAGGTTGGTCGGCGACCACACTAAAGTCATCAAACTTAGCTTCTACTTTGAGATTCTCTAAAAAACGTACATTGATTTGCATAATGCCTTCTGAAGTACCATTCTCGGGGCATAGAGGGTATGGATTTGTTTTTTTGTGAGTAAGATTTACAGGTGGGCAGGAGGTGTTTCAAAACAACATTTGCCTAAGTCCCCTTTCCGGAAATCAATCAGAATTAATTTATACACGCGCTCTAAGTCCGGGACTCCCCCCTGGCGGAGGCAGCCGCGAAGAACGGCGATTTTTTCGATGATTTCTTCAACGCTTAGATCGAGTGACTCAAGCTTATAACGCTCTTTGAAGAGTTTGGATTCGGAGTTTTTAAAGAAGCCCACAAGAAATTTTGCCGGCAATTCTTCACCGACAACTTCATCAGGGATCGCATTAATTGCCGATAACCAGAGCCCGTGCTCGTCTTTAGCGAGCTTCGGGGGCATGACTCCCGGAGTATCGAGCAGGTCAAAGCCGCCATCGACCATAATCCACTGTTGCGATTGCGTATGGCCTGGCTTGTCCGCAGTCTTCACAGCATTGCGGCCGGAAAGCGAATTGATGATTGTAGATTTTCCTGTATTGGGAAGACCGAGAACCATGAGTTTAATTTTTTTTGAAAATTCTTTTTGGTCAGGATTGGAAGCTCTTCGTTTTTGATCGACAATTTTTCTTGCAAGGTTCATTACTTTTTTCATCGTGCCTTTATCAAAGCAATCGATGAACATGTAATTCAGCCCCGAGGTTTTAAACCATTCTTCCCATTGATGAATTTTCGAGGGATCAGCGAGATTGACTTTATTTAAAAGAATAAGACGGCTTTTTTGTCTCAATGTTTCATCTAACGTTTTGTTTCCAGAAACAGTAGGAACGCGCGCGTCTCTTACTTCCAGAACTATATCAACAAGATTGAGCTTTTCGCCAATTTCTCGGATGGCCTTCGCCATGTGGCCTGGATACCAGTTTATAGGCGATTGCTCGAGATCATCGTGAACGATGTGCTTGTCTTTTAATTTAGATTTCATAAACTGGTTTATAAAATTTTAAGTCTGAGTAAGCAACTTTTTATTTCGCTTTTAAAAACACTCCTATGCTATAAGAGAACTATATGAATACTGAATCTCATCAAAAAAGTGTCGTTCGCGTACGTTTTCCCGGCCAGACCAAACCTCAATCGTTTCTCCTTGGAAAATTGCCTTTTAAATACGGTGAAAAAGTCGTAGCCCTTTCCGAACGCGGAATGACTGTCGGTTATATCAATTCGTTTCCTTTTGATCTTCCTGACTCTGAAAAAGCCGCGAAGATTTATAAGATCGAGCGTTATGCGAGTGAACAGGATATTTTAGACTTTAAAGAAGCTTATCAGGATCAAAGAGAGGCAAAGACTATTTTCGCCGATTTAGTCAGTGAATTAAATCTTGGAATGACTCTCAAAGATATTGAACACAGCGATCTTGGCAGAAAAGTCACATTTTATTTTACAGCACCGACGCGAGTGGATTTTCGCGAGCTTTTAAAACGGTTAAATCACTCCTTGAAATTGAAAATTGAGTTGCGACAAGTGCATGAAGGTTCAGGTGATCTGGGCGATATCGGACCTTGCGGACCGGAACTTTGTCAGTTCATCAATTCAGTCATGGGTAGCGGTTGCTCTCAATCTAAAAAATGCAATGAGTATAAATGCCGGCTCGACTATAAAGATCCATTCTATGAAGATAAGCGATCGCGATTGCCTAAAATCGGAGATATTGTTTCAACTCATACCAATGAAAAAGGCCGCGTTTTGCGACTGGATTTATGGAATGAAGAATTTGAACTTCTCACAGATGAAGGCGCTGTGAAAAAGTTCGTTTCCGATCTTTGGAAACACTAAGTTTCATCTTCCTTTTTTTTAGCTTTTGCCATTGAGTAAACGCAGGCATTCGATCCGCTTGGGATATAGCCAGTTCGCTTTAAATCCATCTGCAAAACAGAACTTAGGAATTCTTCTTCAATTTTACAGGGAAGCTGTGTCACGCCAATGAGTCCCGGAAAAGGACAATTGCATTCGCGAATGACTTCACCTTTTTCAGTTCCCCTTTTAGGCATGAAACCTTCTGAGCTTAAAAGAATATCGACCGCTTTAAAACGCATGTCCTGAGTTGCTGTTTTTTTTCCCGAAGCAGCGACCAGAGAATTCAGAATTTCTTCAAATTGTTTTTTTCTTTTTCCCCAGAATTTTTTGAAAAAACTTTCAATGAGTTTTTTATTTCCGCTCTCCTCGAGATGAGTAAGAAGTTCGTGAAGCAGAATGGATTCCTGATTGGGAAAAAGCTCTTTTCCTGCTGTCGATAATTCAAAATAAACGACAGGCCTACCTTGTCCGATTTTATGATAATCGCGAATAATCAGACCTTGTTCTTCAAGGGCCATCAAATGTTGTCGCAATGTTGTTTTGGCGAGATCTAATTCAGCTTCCGCTTCTTCAATGGTCAGCATTCCACGTTCTTTAATGAGATAAAGCAGGTCTTTTTTAGGTCCCTGAAAAAGTGTTTCAATCATACCGTAATAATACCATGGGGTTGAAAGCCAGCGCAACTTTAAAACTTAAAAATACGTTTTTAACCTTGATTCCGAAGGGTTCGGGAGTTATATTGGTTTAAAACGCAATTATACGTTTTAAACAAAATGGAGAAATTTATGTCTACCACTACTGTTCAGGAACTAGATATTACTCAAGTTGTGCCTCGTGAAAAACACCCGACTATTTTCAGAACTTTCGATGCTCTTACTCCAGGTCAGTCATTCATTTTAATTAATGACCACGATCCTCGCCCACTTCAATATCAATTTAATTTTGAACGTCCTGAACAATATGGTTGGGAATACCTTGAGCAAGGTCCGGTTACCTGGAAAGTTAGATTGACTAAAACTAAATAGGAGCTTTTCGTGAGCGTGCAAAAGTCAAAAGGTGCTTCTTCGGGCGCGCCGGATAGTGAAACAGCAATAGAAGCGATGATTCACTTTATAACTGCAATGTTTTTTCTCTTCGCGGGTCTTGTCGCCCTCGTCTGGAATAGCGGCAGGCTGGCCGATGGGCAATTTTCTGATCCCAGAGTCGTAGGTGGTCTGCACTTTATTACTCTGGGCTGGTTGTCTCTTTCTATCTTCGGAGCTCTGAGAGTTTTCACGGGCGTTGCTTTGGGAACACAAGGTTATAATAAAAAACTTGTCCCGTGGATTCGATCTATCTGGAGTCTTGGCGCAGTTCTCTTTCCCATGGGATTGATTCTGCAAAAACCACTTTTGATTATGTCAGGTGCTCCATTAATTGGAGTGGCCCTTTTGCTTTTCACGATTCACATTGTTCCCGCTCTTATCATGTCGGAGAGAAGCGGATTTACGAAATGGTTTCTTTTTATCGGAATCATTTCTCTCTGGGGAACCTGGTTGCTCGGATTAACAGCTGCGCTCATTCGTGCAGGTATTTTTGTCACTCCACCAGAAGGGTATTTCTTCGCGCACATTCTTCTGGCCGTGTTCGGATGGATTGGTTCATGTGTATTGGGCGTTGGCTCTCATCTCATTCCGATGTTTGCTCTTTCTAAAGTCACACGACAGTGGCCGATTAAAGCGGCCCTCGCGCTTTGGGCCTTCATTCCTTTATGTGGTGTTCTTGGAGCTTTTTACACTGAACCTTTTCTCACCATCGGCTGGAGTATTGCTGGGTTTGGATCACTTCTTTGGATTATTCAAGTGGCCCATTATTTCAAGGGGCGCTTGAGAAAAGAAGCTGAGCCGGGATTAATGCTGGCCGGAGGATCGACGATTCTTCTTGGGCTCTCCTGGTTTTATATTTTCTTTCAAGAAGCTTCTATTTCCTTTGTCGGTTTGCTCATTATCGGATGGCTGACACTTTTTACATTGGGAATTTATCACAGAGTAATTCCTTTTCTTGCCTGGTATGCGCGCTTTGCCCGCAATATCGGCAAAGGAGTTACACCGAAGGTGCAGGATTTAATTGACTGGAAATTAGGTATGATGACGACAGGATTTTCACTCGCCGGAGCGATTATCTGGTCGATTGGTCTTTTTACTCATCTTTCATCTTTAACATATACGGGATCAGCTTCGATTTTGATCGCTGCTCTGATTTCGCTTGGACAACTTAGAACTTTAATCGGAACGAAGGAGAAAAATCATGTCAGCGCTGACAAACGAACAGATAATGTTGAACTTAAAACAAGTCATTGATCCGGAAGTAAATTTAAATATTGTAGATATGGGACTGGTGTACGGTGTGAGATTTCGTCACGAGAACGTTGAGGTTCAGATGACATTAACTTCCCAAGGATGTCCGATGCAAGGTTATCTCACTGGTCAGGTGAGAAGTGTTCTGGAAACTTTGCCAGGTGTGAAAGAAATTGACATTGATGTTGTTTGGGAGCCGGCCTGGTCTCCGGAAAAAATTAATCCGCTTGCATTGAAAGTAAGAGATATGAGTCCGACAAAAGTTAATACGCTGGATGTCCGACCAATATTAAGCGCTGGTGGCGAGCCATTTGGTGCCATTATGAAGGCTATCAGTGAAACAATGGATGATGGAGCTTTAAAATTAATTTCATCTTTCAAACCAGCGCCACTTTTTAGCATGCTCGGAAGTAAAGGATGGCAACATTGGATTGAGAGAGCGGATAAAGATAACTGGGTAATCTGGTTCATTAAAACGAATGAGAAAGTTGCTGCGCCTGAAATTTCCGTTGCAGAAAAAGAAGCCGCTCACTTGCACAAAGAAAATCCTGAACTGCGCGAACGTTTACGCATCAGTGGTGATAAATGGATTTTGGATGTGAGAAATATGGAGCCGCCTGAGCCGATGCAATTAACTCTGGAAGTGATTGCAAAACTTCCGCCGAATGTTTCTTTAATGCAGGTGAATGAGCGCACTCCGCAGTTTCTTTTTCCTTTATTAGATGAGCGTGGGTTTTCTTATGAAGTGAAAGAAGCTGGTGCGGATGTGCATATCCATATTCAAAAAAAATAAAGTGTGCTGGAACTTAGCTCAAAAGTTTGTTGAGTGAATTGGCAAATTCCTGAACATCGCGGGCACTGAAGGCAGCCGGGCCACCGGTCAGGCTGCCTCCATCGCGCAACTCTTTCATAAAATTTCTCATCGAAAGAATTTCACCGATATTTTCTTCAGTATAAATTTCTCCGCGAGGATTGATGGCCACAGCTTCCTTTTCAACAATTCGTGCAGCAAGTGGAATGTCGGCCGTGATGACAAGATCATTTTTTTCAACGTGATCGACAATATATTGATCGGCCACATCATCTCCACGATCGACGATGATGAGTCTGACGAGGTCGGAGTGTGGAATCGTTTGATAGGAGTTGGCGACGAGAACAACCGGGAGATTGAGGCGCGCAGACGCTTTGAAAACGGTTTCTTTGATGGCCTTGGGGCAGGCGTCGGCGTCGATCCAGATTTTGTTTGGTTTGATTTTCATATTTATTCAGACAATTTAGCATGGAAAGACTTAATATGGCTTCCCTTTATAGATTAATACCCACCTACGAAGCTTTTAAGAAAACATCGAATTCGAAACCTTCTTTATATAAAGTATCTCTGATGGCGAGCTGAATAAGCGGCAGTGCTGGAATTCCGAGCTTCTTAGCAATTTTTGAAGCGCGGGTTGGAGATGGTATTCTTCTGCCTTTCTCAATGTCATTCAAATTTTGCGGAGAAATACCCAAGCGTTTGGAAAACTCAGCTTGCCCAAATTCTTCACTTTCACGCCACGATTTGAGCATTAATCCAAAAGTTAATCTTCCATATTTTTTTTCAAGTTTTTCAAAATAAGAATGAGATTTAGTAGTCATGTTTGTTTACCTCTAGCAACTCTATGACAATAGAGCTTTCCACCACTTTATAAATTATCCGGTACGCTTTGTTTAAGCGCACAGATCTTTGTCCTTTTCTCTTTCCTTGCAATGGTTCATCGTGAAAGCCTTTCGATTGTGAAACTGATGCTAACCCCATGAGCTCGACCATAAATATCCATTGCATGGCCTTCGATCTTATATAAGATGGAACTAACTCCATTTGCTTTTCAAATGTGCGCGTAAATCTAAATTCATGCTTGGGCTCAGCATTCATTTTTAAAGCTCCCTAACAATACTTCAAGTTGAAGTACTTATCAATCTTTTCATTGAATGCAGCCCAGCTCATAAGAAGTGAAAAGGTAAATAACTGATAAACTTGAAAAGGAATTGTGGTTAATTAAGAAAAATGACTTTGAATCTTCAAAAAAGCTATCAGTTACCAACACGTGCCTCGTTGAAATGCCCTCTGAGAAGGCGTAAGCTTCCCCTATGAATATACCTTTTTCATTACTAGATCTCGTCTTCATCAATAAAGATTCAAATGCAAAAACTGCGTATGAAAATTCGATTCGTTTTGCAAAGAAAGCGGATGAGTTGAATTACAAACGATTGTGGATTGCTGAACATCACAATATGCCTGCGATTGCCAGTGCGGCGACTTCGGTGGTGATCGGGCTTCTTGCAAGTCAGACGAAAAGAATTCGCGTTGGTGCCGGAGGAATTATGCTTCCGAATCATTCGCCGCTGGTGATTGCTGAGCATTTTGGAACTCTCGAAACTTTGTATCCGGGAAGAATTGATTTGGGATTGGGAAGAGCGCCGGGAACAGATCAGCGGACGATGCGCGCGCTTCGAAGAGAAGCGATGGGCGGACACAATTTCCCGCAGGATGTGATTGAGCTGCAGAATTATTTTTCAAAAGAGGCTGAGCAGGGAGCGATTAAGGCTGTGCCTGGAGCTGGTCTGGAAATTCCGTTGTGGATTCTGGGATCGAGTACGTTCGGCGCGCAGCTGGCCGCAGAGTTGGGTCTCCCCTATGCGTTTGCTTCGCATTTTGCGCCTTCGTCGCGCGATGAAGCTCTGGAAATTTACAAAAGATATTTCAAGCCAAGCAAACAACTCGCAAAACCATACGCGATGGTAGGAGTAAATGTGATTGCGGCCGAGACGGATGAAGAAGCGCGTGTTCTCTTCACGAGTATCCAGCAGTCGTTCACAAATATGGCGAGAGGAACGCGCACATCTTTTCCTCCTCCGATTGCTGATATCGAAACGTATTGGACGCCTGCGGAGAAAGCGATGGCTTCTCAAATGCTTTCGTGTTCAGTAGTGGGTTCTCGTGAAACGGTTCGCTCGGGGCTTGAGGCTTTGGTAGAGCAGACAAAAGCGGATGAGCTTATGATTGTTTGTAATGTGTTTGATACTGAGGCGCGTTTGAAGTCGCTGGAGATTATTGATTCGTTATAAGAAAGTGCCAGTACAATTTTCCTAAGGATGAATTGATTCAAACGTACTGGTAAGTGATAAATCCTTTAAATACCAGTTAGACTTATCTCTTCTCAATTTTACATACGTGCTCGTTTTTAACAGATGAATTTCTACGCTTTCTAATGGCTCATCAATCTTAGTCGCAATCAATGCAATATATCTTTTTCCGTCCACACTGAGCTTGAAAGCGTCTCCGAGCCACTCCCACACCTTAGAAGTGTCACTGTTAACCATTGATTCAATATTTGGTGGTAAATCAATATCGTAGTCCATTTCTGTGTTCCTTGTTTTCTCATAGTAACTTAAGGCTTTCGGAAAAGAATAGATGTGACCTCTTAGTAAAATTTCATGAAAAAATTTGTTGCGTCTTTCCTCGCCATCCTTTCTGACAGGAAAAAAGTATTTCTTAAAACAACCTTCATCTTTCTTCTTTACGCATTCATTCAAGTTGTTCATCAGTGAATTTACTTCAGGAATTCTGGATAGTTTATCGGATAATTCTCTTTGCTCTTCTGGTTTATAAAATAGGTCGTTAAATTGAAAAATTGATGGCACTTTATCTTCTATAGTTTTACTTGGTGTAAAGACGAGAGTCTCGCCATTATGATTTAAAAACAATTTCCCATTTTTGTAATCATTGCAGTCAAGCGCGACTGTTCCTGAAGCTGGTTGCAGGACAATAAATTTATAACTATTCATAGGAAATTGAGCGGTAGCATCAGCGTATGGATGCAATTTTTTTTGAGTCTCAATCTCATTCTTGAAATAAATAGTATTTCCCTTATCTACGATTTTGTGAAAATTAACTGAAATTAAAGATTCTTTTCCAGTTTTGGCATTCAGCAATGGTATTGGTTCGTTTATATAATTTTTTAACGAAAAATAGCATTGTGTCCTTGTAGCTTTTGATCAATCCTGGTTAGGTTTGGATCATCATAATCAGCAAAAATATTTAGTGAAATAAAGAAACCTATTGCAGGAAACAACACATAATATATTTTCATTTAACAGTAGGCTCCTATCGTCCCAGTTGAGAGTTTTTTCTTGCTACTCAAATTACCCGACACAAGGCTTTAGCATTTTCCTCTTCTTGTCGTTTGTGCTCTTCGGGTGAAAGGTCTCAAATCTCATTAAACTTTTTCTTGGCTTCTTCCCGTTGTATTTTGAGCTTGGTCTTCATTTCAGATGTCATGCCTTTACTCATTTCTTCAAAGGAATCATCCATCATTTTTTGCTGGTAGCCTGCCACTTCTTTGGAATTGGGTAAAACTTCAGCGATGGCTTGTGTTGAGAGGATGATTGTAGTTGGCAAAAGTGAAGCAGGCTTCGCATTTAGATGACCTCAGTAAATATAGTTTAATGATAAGTCGTAGTTGGATTTTTTTATACTGGGTTATGATTAAGATTAGATCAAGAAAGAGCTTAAACAAACACTATTAACTCAAAAGCGTATTCAATGAATTGCAAATTCTTTCAATTCCTTTTCACTACAAATCGCAGTCCACCACCAAGACTACACCTATGGGCAACTGTTTCATAAATTCTCATAAAAGAAATTCACCTGAGGATTAATCGCAATTGTATTCATTCAACAATTCGAGTGGCTAGCGGTACAATGAAAAAATCTCTCATTTTTCAATTTCCTCCCAAAGGGACAATTGGACGTTCACAGGACAAAGTCATGTTTGTTTGGCATGGATTCGTTAACCAACCTGAAAATATAACTCCGCCATTGTCTGAAATTTGGTAATACATTTTATCTATTTGTCCATCATCACGAAACTTATACTCACCTGGGCCTGCCCAAAAATAACCACTTGCCATTACCTCTAAAGAGGGATCGTCACTATGATAGCTTTCAATGCGGCCAACTCCTTCTACTGTAAACCCTGCTCCCCAAGCCGTACCCAAAGCTCCATTTAAAGAAAAGCATGTCCCATCAAAGTGTTGCCAACTTGCACATAAAGCCACAACAGGTGTTACTTTTTGTCTCTCCGAAAGATGAATTTTAACATTCTTCAAGACAGGCTCACCAACAATTTCTCCATTAGAATATTTTGCCATCAATAAAGGTAGAATGTAATCTCCACCTTTAGAAAACTTTATAGTGAAATTATCTTTGCTTAGGATTTCTCCTGTATCAGTCCTATATAAAACTGCTTCAGAGTTCAATAAAGACTGAGATAGACTTAGTTTAAATTTTACTATTCCATTTGTTGGAAAAATCCCCTCATCCCTATAACCTTCTGCTAAACTACCTATAATCTTTGAGCTGAACGGCGCTTTAAAATAAATATTTTCTGAAGTTACTTCAATAGAGTAATCGTCACAATTACTCGCTAGCTTTTCAGCCAACTCAACGATATTATCCTGAAAATGCCTTTTCAATGAAGATTGAGAATTTTTATCACTTCGTGTCGCGATGATTTTATCACTGAGATAAATATCATCCATACCGTGATAAAGTGCTGCTCCACCTTGATAACCGCTAACCAAACCAACGGAAAATCTTTCTAAGCCACTAATAATTCCACTAAAAGAAGTTTCATCCAATAGTGTTGTTGCCATTGCCAATTGGCTTTTTCCTGGATCAATTACATAATTCGAAGGAACTGGTTTAAATGATGTCATAAAAAATGAACTGCCAATAACGGCATCAGCATTTAATAAAATATATTGGTCGTGGTCTCTACTTGGGTTTTCCAGAGAAAAATTACTAGTAACTAACTGAGGCGAGGGAGGTGCTACTTGCATATACCCAATTAGCGAATCGAAATAATCTCTTTGTTTGCCTTCACCTAGTTCTGACCTCAATCTTGAAATTGAAGAATACAAAATTTCATTACCTTGAGAATGTGAAACGACTAAAACTTTATTTTTTCCACCATCATAAGCTTCAACCACCTTATTTTTTAAGACCTCAACAACTGCATTATCAGACGCTGCATTGGCTAACATCTGAGCAACGCTGGAATTTAATACATTTATTACTTTGTAAATCTCTGACTCAGAAAAGTAATTCTGGTTTACTTCATTTGTTTTTGGGTCTATGGGAAATTTTTTGGTATTTTCAATTTGTTCAAAAGCTTCTGCAATGCGGTTTTTCCAATAATCTTGGATATTGTTAACATTATCTCTGTAGAGTGGGGTTAATTTTAATTCTTCTGCCGCAAGTTTTTTCCAATACTCAACTCTTTTTTGTCCGGTGTGATTTGCAGAAAGTTGTGATTTCAATTCTTCAACATCGTTCAACAATTCGCGCGATTGATTGTGGACAGGAATTACATTAATTTTTTTATGACTATCAACACTGCTTCGCACAGAATCTATCGCCAATTGCACACTGTGAGAAGTTAGTAAGTTGCCATCACGATCAACATTAACACCATTCACGTATATTATATTTGTGGAGCCATTTGAACATGTCAATGCAGATGAATATGCAGGAGTAATTAAGAAAAAAAAATAGAAAAGTTTAAACTTAAATTTCATCGAACGCTCCTACTTTTCTCGCTTTTTCTAAAGACCTCTTCAAAATTTTGGACTTTGAATTCGCATTGCTTGTACCAATCCGAATCTCCCATAGAATATGAGAATGTCTTTTTATCTAAAGTATAAAAAAGTTCCTCTCTTTTTTTTGTATTGAGATACAAATATCGTATTGCTGAATCTACATCAATCAATCTAAATTTTCTTTCCGGTACAATGACAAATTGAATACAATTTTCTGCTAAAGATAATCTATTAAGTGCATTTGGAATATTTTCTTTAGACTCCAAAATATAAAGTACATTTTGAAACGCCTTCGCATACTGTCTTAAGGCCATCCTTTCATTGTAAGATTCACCATATCTATTAATCCATATTTCGACATCATCGCGAATTCCATTCTTATTAGAATCAACTCCTAAAATGGTATCATCATTATGTTCCGGAATGACAGGTTCAACTACCCCATCAAACATTCTCTTTTCCGAATACATTTTTTTCTGTAAATAAGCCCAATGCCTAAAATAATCATGTTTGAAATAATTTACCACGACACTTCGGATTGCAAAAAATATTAAAAAACTTAAAATTAAAAAAAAAACTCTTCTATCCTTCTTCATCATATAATCCCTTCACAAGAAACAGCCCTTTCACTCTCATCATTTGGTATTAAGGGAATCGAAATCGAAATTGAGTTCTGCTCAACTTCATTCCAAGCCCTGTGACGCTCTTCAGTTGAACGATACAAATATTTTAACATCCTAACATAAAAATCTGCTTCGTCGTCATTAGCTAACTTGGAATGAAGGCAACTACTGACTTTGAAATTACTTTCCAATAATAATTTTAAAATTTCTCCCTCAGTTCTATGGTCGAGCATTTGTTGATGATAAGATGCCATTTTCCTTAAAAGCGATTTTTTTATTTCATCGCCCCTAGATTCAAAATTTATCCATCTTTGTACATTGTAGTGAACACATAAAAACTTCCTCTTTTCACGCCACATATTCCTTGATGCCTCTCGATCTGTTAATCAGATCGTATTTTTCTAATAAGCACATAACCATTTCGCGTTCACACATTCGCAGCTCACGTCCACGCATTTTTTCATGCAGTCGTTTTTTCTCTTCAGCATACTCTGCATAAAGCTGTTCACGGCTCACATTGGGCTCAGTCATTAGCATCTCTTCGTCAACTTCATTCGAACTCTTAAATCCAAGCACGGCCCGTTTTCTGTATTCATTTATTATCAAGGCGCTTGTTGTGAAGGCTTCGTGAACCTTAAGATTGTCATTCACAAGACTGTTTTTCCCCAGCAGGGACGCTGTTTTTAGTTCAAACATCATCCTTTCGGCTGATCCATTATGCTGAGGCGTATGAGGCAATGAACGCAGATGGATTATTCTTTCGTCAGACATGAACTTTTCGACTTCTTTGTTCACGTAGCAAGAGCCGTTATCCGTCATCCAGACCAGTGGTAATGAGCGCGTTCTTTTTAATTCTTTGAACATGGCAACTATTGTTTTTCCATCAGCGCTATTTCCTGTCAGAACAGACAACACTTTTAGACTTGCACGATCTTTTATAACCTGAGCTTCTACCGATCTTTTTTTATTTCTGCCTAAATGTGTTCCATCTTGTGACCAGATGACATTGGCAGAATTAACAATGGTCGATATTCGATTTTGGAGATGGAGCTCTCGCAAGTTGATTCTTCGTCTTGTTTTAATTTTTCCAACGTAAAGACGAATCAATCTCAGCGGAACTTTTTTAGATAATGCAGATGCAATCGCAGGGCTGCCTGGATAACCTTGTTTTTTTAATTCACGAGCGACCAAGAGTAAAGCTCGACGGTGATCTTCATTTGTATAAGAAGGTCTTCCTGACCTTTTATCACAATCCTTTTTAGCTTTTGCTTTCCACGCTCGAAGAGTTCGCTTCGTCACTCCCAGCCTCATTGCGACTTCTTCCATTTTTACTCTTCGTCCTTTTTCCAAAAGCCAAAGACCGATCTTTCTTTTGAACTCGTTTTTGTATCGCTTTCTGCTCTCCAATCTTCTTCTCCTTTGGAGGTTTCGGTTCTTTCACTTCCTTGAGTCCCGGCATTTCGCGCATGATCGCTATCAAACGATCTTGCATCTCTATCGTTCGCTCCAGTTCCGCAATCTTCTTTAGAAGCGCCTTCACATCTAGCTCTGGATTCATCTTCATATCTTTCTTCCTCATTGTTGGTTGCTTCAGAAGACCAACTAGCATTCCTGTCGAGGCTTGCTGTGACATCTGCCACAGCCTCAACGCAGGTATATTCAGCGTATTCGCTGCTTCCGTCTTTGAGAGTCTTCCCATCCAATATTCTAACATGATCATTCCCGTCTGATGTGCCAATTTCTTCTGGTCTTCGCTCGCTTGATGCCAAAGTATTTTGATCGGCAATGCTGGCCTCTCCATCATTTGCAATCGTCTCTTTTGCGTTTTCTTGATTCGAGTTTTCTTCAGGTTTTGTTCGTCCATTTTCTTCTCCATTAATTTGCGTAAATCCAAATTCATTTGTTTTAATTTTGCTAATCACTCCATCAGGTGATTGGAAAATTAAATGCCCACCTTCACCATGAAGTGACACACTTTTTCCTCCAATATTTCCAACTAAAAACACTGGAGAACGAGGAGCTTCATCTAGGGCCATGCGAAGGGAGTTTTGTTCAATTGAATCTTCTAAAATTTTTCTGACTTCACTTTCAACGCCAAAGAAACGATCGGCAGGAACCATTCCTCCAATTCCTTGATGAGGCCGAAAGTGATTGTAGTGATTGAAGTAGTGTTTTAATCTCTCGCGTGCATCGGATAGTTCTTGAGGGCGAACACGATTCCAAAATTCCTGTCCCACTGTCTCCCAAAGTCTTTCGCACTTTCCTACTGTTTGAGGATGATGACTTCGAGCTACCACATGTTTAATTCCTTCCTTCTCTAGCATTCTTTGAAAATCACTTTTCCCTCTCCAACTGAAGTATTGCCTTCCTTGATCGGATAAAATTTCTTCTGGTTTTCCGTAATTTTGAAAACCATCAAGAACAGTGTTCATAACGAACTCGCTTGTTTGTCTAAGTTGTAAATTCCAAGCGACGATATAGCGGCTATAATCATCCAAGAAGACTGTGAGATAAACTCGTGTTCCATTTCGTGCCAGAACAAAACTTGTGATGTCGGTTTGCCAAAGTTGCATTGCTGTAGCTCTTTCAAAACTTCGAACTCGATCTGAAGATCGTCTTTGCTTTTTCACTACTTCAACAAGAGGAATGTTTTCTTCTTTTAGTACTCTACTGATGGCTCCAGTAGAGACTTTTAACCCCTCAAATCGGTTTAAAAAATTTTTAACTTTTCTTAGTCCAAATGTAGGATTCGAAGTTTTAGTTTTGATAATAACTTCTTCAAGCTTCTCTGAAATTTTCTTATGGTGACGTGCTTTGTACTTTCTGAAAGTATCTTGAAAGACACTCCCCTCAAGACCTTTAGGGCCATGCTTTTGATAAAGTGAATGCCAGCGTCCCAAAGTGACTTCAGATACCCCCCAAGTCTTTGAGAAATCTTTTTGGGATAAGCCACTTTTAATGTAGGCCTCAACTGCATTCAATCTTTCCTGGAGCGCATAAGGACCACCACGCTTGATTGTTCTTTTTTTCAATCTGCTTGGATGTAAATAGAGCTGCTTCCATTTAGAAAGTGTCTCCATTCGAATGTCATACTTTGGAGCGAATAATCTTGCGGATAATCCAGAATCAATAAACTCTTCAACAATCTTCTTCTTTTCTTCAATTGAAAATTGTCGTGAAACTTTGCGCTTCCATCTCTTTCCTAAACTTGACATAAATGATCCTCCTTTTGTTAAAAGAGGCATTTCGGACTTGGTGATGTGATTGAAAAAGAGGAAAGTTTTTAGTTAAACACTACAACTATGGACAACAAAGAAGACCTT
>Ga0208626_1000292_pt1 | contig 18272 bp, 13 predicted proteins | sample LakWasMet10_HOW4_2_FD_183860 | JGI IMG/M metagenome (GOLD analysis project Ga0208626, IMG submission 183860) | Freshwater sediment methanotrophic microbial communities from Lake Washington under simulated oxygen tension - Sediment Metagenome... | ecosystem: Environmental > Aquatic > Freshwater >... | reverse complement strand
CCGGTTTGCCTTGGCTGCGTAATTCAAATAATCGTTCTGCTGAATAGGGTTCGTAGTTTTCCGCCAGCTCGGTTTTTAAGGGTGCGGCGTGGGTATCTAATCCGACATATCCACCGGCTAATGCCACGCCCAAAGCCAACACGGTGACTACCGCACCAGTGCGCTGCGCAACATTGCCACCGTATTTGGTGAACTCATAAACCCATGCGGCAAAAGCAATAACCACCATGCCACCCAATGCCACCGCAACCGCATTGACACCGGCTTGTTGCGCCAGCACCCACACCAGCCAAACCGCCGCGCCATACATTGGAAACGCCAAGCCTTGCTTTAATCTATCCATCCAGACACCGGGCTTGGGTAGAAAGCGCTGTAAGTACGGCCATTGGCTCAGCAGTAAATACGGTAACGACAGCCCCAATCCCAAAAAGAAAAACACTGCCAGCAGCGAAGCCGGTGGTTGTGTTAGAGCAAAGCCAAGCGCCGCCCCCATAAATGGCGCAGTGCAAGGTGTGGCGACAATCGTCGCTAACACGCCGGTAAAAAAACTGCCGCTGTAACCGGAACGTTCTGCCAGTGACGAGCCAACACCTGTTATCGATCCACCGATAGAAAACACGCCGGATAAACTGAGGCCAACCGCAAACATTAAATACGCCACCGCCAACACAAACAGCGGCGATTGAAATTGAAAGCCCCAGCCAATTTCAGCACCAGTGGCTTTTACAGCGATGAGTACACCGCCTAGCAAACCAAAACTCACCAAGATTCCCAGCGTATAAGCCAAGCCTTGCAAGCGAGTTTGTCGTGGGTCATGCTGGGCATGCTTTATTAACGACAACGCTTTAATAGACAGCACCGGAAACACGCAAGGCATCAGGTTGAGGATGATGCCGCCCAAAAAGGCCAGTAATAAAGCAGTGGTTAGCAGCAGGTCCGGCTCACCGGCCTTGATCGCGCTAATGCCGGTGGCGACTTCTGCACCGGATACTTTCACGACATAGCCACGGGTAACCAGTCCATTGGCACCCTCTTCTGTAACTGCCAACACGCCGGTGAGGGTTTCGTCCTTAGTTAGCGGCGCTTCGCCAGGCTTAAGCTGTAACTCCAGCTTGTCGCCGGACAATTGCCAACTTTGCTCCGCGCCATGATTTACCTTGCCCCACTCAGCCGGGTAAAACCAAACATTTTTGATGGTCGCCGATTGCAGCTTCACGTCAGCAATTTGGAACGACAACAGCTCTTTGTTATACGCCAAGCTTATTGGCCACGGGCTCACACCCGGCAAGCTGGCTCTGGCCTGTTCAATTAACGGACTACCCTGTCCTGCATCAACACCCGCGGCTACCACTGGTAAATCAAGTATTAATTCAACTTTTTGAGGAATGCATAATTCCTCGCAAACCAGCCACTTCACTTTGGCATTGATGGTAAACACGCTGCCCGCAGCGCTTTCGCGAGGTACTTTAATTTTGTTAAGCAGCGTTACTTCATTTTCATAGCCGTAATTGACTATCGGCCCAAGCGTAATGCGACTAGGCGTCGGCCACTGAATTTCGCCCGCCGTCGCTCCATCTGGAAGCTGGTAATCGATAGTCGTCGCTAAGCCGGAATCACCCGGATTGCGCCAATAGGTATGCCAATGCGGAATAATTCGTTGATGCACTCCGACTAAAATTTCGTCGCCAGGATGCACCGCATCAACAGAGGCGACCAATTGCGCTTTAACCTGTTCGGTAGCTGCTTCGAACGAACTCGCCTGCACCACACTGCCAAACAGTGCGGTCAATGCAAAAACGCTAGTGAGTGTTCGAAGTAAAAACATCGGTATTTTCTAAGTCGCAATTAGTCAGTCAGATCTTAAATTTAAGTCCGCAAGTGTTTATTAAAAAACGCAATGGTGCGTTCCCATGCCAACTTGGCAGCTTTTTCGTCGAAGCGTGGCGTGGTGTCGTTGTTAAAGCCATGTTGAACACCTGGATAGACATAGGCTTCATAACTTACCCTGGCAGTTTTTAATGCCGCCTCGTAAGCTGGCCAACCGGCATTGATACGCTCATCTTCACCAGCGTATTGGATCAGCAACGGCGCTTTAATTTTCGCTGTTTCTTCTGCAGTTGGCTGGCTGCCATAGAAAGGTACACCGGCTGCTAGATCAGGAATTTGTGTCGCTAAGTAATTCACTACGCCACCGCCATAGCAAAAACCGACTGCTCCAACTTTACCATTGCCTTCAGGTAAATTTTTCAGCACGTCCGCTGCGGCAAGAAAATCGGCGCGAGTTTTGGTTTGATCCAATCCTTTGAATAACTCTCTGGCCTTGTCTTCATCACCTGGGTAACCACCTAACGTGAATAACGCATCAGGTGCGAAAACGATAAAGTTATCCAGCGCTATCCGGCGAGCGATGTCTTCAATGTGTGGATTTAAGCCACGATTTTCATGAACTACCAACACTGTCGGTAGTTTGCCGGTAATTTGTGCTGGCTTGACTAAGTAGCCGCGAATTTTGCCGTAACCAGCAGGTGATGGGTATTCCACATAAGTGGCAGTGATCCGAGGGTCATCATTGCTTATTTGTTGAGCTTGGGCAAATTTTGGGCTTAACGCTTCCAGTAAGCCTTCTGCTGTTAAACCAATGACAGTGAATTTTGCCGCTGAAGATAAAAAGCCTCGGCGCGATATGTCGCCGTGAACAAATTTATCGAATAATTTCAGCACTTCCGGGTGGAAATCGTTTGCCGTTTTGCGTGTCATATTTCACCTAAATTATCGTTGTTCAGATGCGCATGTAGGAGCGGGCCATAACCGCGAACATTTAAATATCGCGGGCATGGCCCGCTCCTACATAACAATGTGTACCATCAAGATTAGATTGTAGGGTGGGGTGCAAGCTTTAATCTGCCCACCACCCTGCAAGACTATTTGGCGCGGCCTTTATATCCTTGAGCTATCAACGGGATTTTATAAGCTGCACCACGACCTACTGCATAAAGGGTTTTTTTCTCTGGACCGGCAAAAGCAATATTTTGTGGCTTTTGCGGCAAAGGAATAATGCCTAAAGGCTCACCTTTTGCGTTAAACACTTCAATGCCTGAGTTTGATGCGACATACAGTCTGTCCGCATCATCGATAGCAAGACCATCGGCACCGCTAGACCAAGCGCCATCTGTTTGTTGCCAGCCATCCAATTTGGCAAAGTTAGTTTTTTTAGAGATTGAGCCGTCTTCAGCAATCACGTAGCAAAGAACGTGTTCACCTGACGTGTTTGCTACATACAGAATTTTTTCATCTTTGCTTAACTGAATGCCGTTTGGACGATCAATATCGTTCGCCAGACGCTTCAATTCGCCGACTGGGCTAATGTAATACACACCCGGTGTAGAGGCCGGTGGATTTGGGTTGTCTTTTGATGGACGGGTACCGCTGTCAGTAAAGTAAATACCGCCAGTTTTTGTGATAACTACGTCATTGGGTCTTTGAAAAGGTTTGCCTTCAAAGTTTTCTGCAAACACTTTTTGCTTTTCTACCGGGCTAATAATCCCAACCTTAGGTTGCAGCGTTTGCACTGCAATGATTTCGCCATTGGCATTTAAGGCCAAGCCGTTAGCGCCATTGGAATTTTCTAAAAAGGTAGAAACACTGTTATCTGGTGCGATACGCACAATTTTATTGGCTTGAGTTTCAGTGAACAACAAGCTGCCATCTGAATAGCCAATAGGTCCTTCAGTCCCTTTAAAGCCATCCTTGATTAATTCGATGACCACGCCACCTGCAGACACGCCTGGAATAGCGGGTGTCACGGGGTCGTCGGCTTGTACAGCTGCTGCAAACGCTAAGGCGCCTAATACTGTAAATAATTTAGCGTGTGTAGTTTTTTGTAACATCTTGTTCTCCGGTTTAAAGCTAATTAATCAAAGTTTTGAAAAACAAATAGGGTTAAATTTTTGCCGACCCACTGTTATATTTTTTGGACCGAGTCCGCTTTCTTTTTACGCTGCATCCCAACTTAAACTTATCGATTTGGTTGAAGATGATGAAACCGCCTAATTACTTATCCCAGATTCAAATTAGGAAACGATTGCACTAACCAAATAACCGCCACAGGTACCGATAATATGAACCCCACATTGACCATCAAAAAAACTGTTGGAAGCAGAAATCTCTGCCATGTTTGCTCATTCATATGCCGTTATCCTTACGTTATTGATTAGTTAGTTAGTTATATTTAGTCAGCGTAATTTAGAGAGTTAAATCAGCTCCGAAGAGCTGATTCTTGTTCTTGCTTACTTAGCACCGCTTGGCGCAGTCAGTACCGATAACTTGGTAATGCCGGAGCGTTCAATTGATGCCATCACCTTGGCAACCGTGCCGTACTTAACGCCATCATCAGCATTAAGATTGAGTGCAATTTCTGGATCCGCCGCCTTGCGAGTTAACAACTCCTTTTCAAAAGCCTCCAGAGCAATCTCGGTTTTATCAATAAAAACGACACCCTTGTCATTAACGCTGATGTAAACCGCTTCTTTTTCCTCAGGAGGTGCAGTCTCCGCAGTCTTAGGCAGATTGACATGCACTGCCTGAGTCAACAACGGTGCGGTAACAATAAACACCACCAACAGCACCAACATCACGTCAACCAATGGCGTAACGTTGATTTCGCCCATTACATCGTCTTCACCACCACCATTTGTATTAAAGGACATTAGACTTGTACTCCGTTGGTTTCTAAATCTTCGTTATTAGATTTAAGTGCTGGTTTTTTCACTAAGTTTTCACCGCGTGATGCCGACGCTGAATTTGAGCCTGCACGTTTGATCAAGAATGACGTTTTTAAGGCTAAGTGACCAAACTCGACAGCGAAATCGTCAAGGAAAGCCCAAACCACTTTGTTTCTGCGAATAAAAAAGTTGTAGCCAATAACAGCTGGTACCGCGACGGCAATACCGATTGCTGTTGCAACCAGTGCTTCACCGATAGGACCTGCCACCACTTCTAAGTTGGCTGAACCGCTTTTGCTGATGTTGGTTAACGCGCCCATAATCCCCCAAACCGTACCGAACAAGCCGACGAATGGAGAAATACTGCCGATAGTTGCCAGGATAGCCAGGCCGCTTTCGAGTGCTCCGCGTTCTTTTTGCAGCTGTTGACGCAGACGTCTGTCCAACAATTCTTGGCGCTCACCAGTGTGCTCAAGATCATGAGTAGTCGTGCCGCCATCAGTTTCTAATAATGTTGCAAAACCAACCTCAGCGATTCTGGCCGCTGGGCCTTTATTGTCTTGCAACGCAGAGGCTGCTTGAAAATCTTTTGCACTCCAAAATTTCTTACTGTAGGCGCGATTGTGATAGCCGATGCGCAGGTGTTGAATGCCTTTAATAAGGATTAACGCCCAGGTCACTACAGAAAAAGCTATCAATACATCTAAGGTTCCATCAACGATTAATCCTGACGTAATTTCCGGACCAACAGATGGTGCGCTTGCTACAGACGATGCAACATTAGCGGCTGCAGGAGCCAAATCTGTTGCGACTGATTGCGCACCGGAAACTGCTCCGGCAATGGGTGCTTGGGTGGCTGCCTGTGAAATTTCAGCTGCAGCGGTAGTTGGATCTGCCATAAATAAACCTCAAAGTTACAATTTAAAATTAATAGGAACCGTCACCCAACCATCGATTGGGGTTTTGCCACGTGTAGCCGGAGCAAATGACCATTTTTTAACTGTTCTCACAGCTTCATCATCTAACACTTTCTGTCCGCTTGTTTTAAGCACGGCCACACTGTCAGGTTGTCCACTTGCAAGTACATGTACTTTCAACATCACCTTACCTTCCCAACCGCGATCCATCGCTATTTCCGGGTAAACCGGCGCGGGGTTATCCAAATAACCTGCTCCTCCGCGAGGCTCAGTTACTTTTTCAACCGGTGGTGGCGGAGCCGGTGCCGGTGGCGCTGGAGCTGCAACCTCAGCCACGACCGCATTAGGTGGCGCTGGTGGTTGCTCGATAACTGGCTGCGGCTTTGGCTTTATCTTCGGCTTAGGCGGCTTGTTAATTGCCACAACCTTGGGTGGTGGTGGCGGCTGAATTACTTTTGGCGGCTGCGGCTTAACAAAAGAAATTTGCACCTTAGAAGGCACCTTTACCGGCTTTTCAATTTCAATTGGTTCAACATCAGATTTTTTAAAATATTCAACAACAACGGTATGAATAAATATCGACAACACGCCGATGACTAAATAATCAGCCAGTCTCCGATCACTACCAGTATCGTTAAATTTAAAATCGCTTAACGAAAAACCGCCGGCCGACGCCAGAGAAAAAGCAGACTCGCCATCCTGGCCTGACGCTTTAAATGGCAATACTTGCGCCGATTTGCCACCATTCGCTAAGCGGTCTTCGGAAGCAAATTGCTTACGACCCACCAAAGGACTACTCATATCATTCACTCCCTAAATGAACACCTAACCATGCTCATTTATCGTTAATTAAATCTGGAAACCAGCAACCATAATGCTTACAGCGCGGCATCAACCATCACAATGATATTTAGCACGATGCATGCCAATAAGTTACAGCTCGTGTTTTGACTATTACCCAGCCGCCTCAAGAGCCCGTTCCCCTAAGTCTTCAAGGGAATTAGCCGGATTTATTTTCGGCTTGCTCAAGCTGCTGTTTAGATTTAAATGAGGACTGATTGCTGCTGTCTAAGCAACAAAGTGCTTAAGCGCTGTCTCTACAGCAACAGTTGAATACCTCTCAATGGGGTTTTGTAGATTTTCCGCATTGAGTTGCAGGCATATACAAAAGCCATCACAGCAATCAACTATTGGAAACCTCGAAAAAACTCATTCCGTTCGTGGTGAGCTTGACCCGTTCGTGGTGAGCTTGTCGAACCATGGGCGGAATGGGTTTTTCGAGGCCGCCAATTACTGTCTAAATAGATAGCCGACATTCGCGTTAGCCCAGTTACCCGCCAAGTCCGCCTTTGCCTGTATAATTCCAGCCATCTCAATGACTTCGCGACACTCACTCTCATGACCAACATTAATACCGAAAAACTCTCCAGCGCCCGTTTTGCCCAAGCCACCGATGCATTTGTTGAAGTCTTTACCGCCTCGGTGGATTTTGATCAGCGCATGGCCCAACAGGATATTCAAGGCTCCATCGCCCACGCCACCATGCTGGCTGCCGGCGGCATTCTGACCGAACAGGAGCGTGATGCGATTATTGAAGGCTTAGGCCAAATCTCTGAAGAAATTCTCAACGGTGAATTTGTCTGGTCCATCAAGCAGGAAGATGTCCACATGAACATCGAAGCACGGCTGACCGACATGATCGGCATTGCCGGTAAGAAGCTGCACACCGGCCGCTCACGCAACGACCAAGTTGCCACCGATATTCGCCTGTATTTACGCCATGAAATCGAGCAAATCACCGCGCAACTGGTCCGCCTGCAAACTGCCATCATCGACCTGGCTGAACAAAATGCCGACACCATCATGCCCGGCTTTACCCATTTGCAGGTTGCCCAGCCGATTACTTTCGGCCATCACTTGATGGCCTGGTTTGAAATGTTGAGCCGCGATCACGAGCGTTTGCAGGATTGCAAAAAACGCCTTAACGTCATGCCGCTGGGCGCCGCGGCTTTAGCCGGTACCAGCTATCCGATTGATCGGCACTTGACCGCCCAACTGCTGGGTTTCAGCCGCCCGTCGGCTAATTCTTTGGATTCAGTCAGTGACCGCGACTTTGCGATTGAATTTACCGCCGCCGCCAGCTTGATCATGATGCATTTATCGCGTTTTTCCGAAGAGCTAATTTTATGGTCCAGCGCCCAGTTTGATTTCATCGAAATGCCCGATGCCTTCTGCACCGGTTCATCAATCATGCCGCAAAAGAAAAACCCGGACGTACCGGAACTGGTACGCGGCAAATCCGGCCGCGTCACCGGACATTTGGTCTCGCTATTAATGCTGATGAAAAGCCAACCCTTGGCTTACAACAAAGACAACCAGGAAGATAAAGAACCGCTGTTCGACACCGCCGACACCCTGATCAACTGCCTGCGCGCCTACGCCGACATGGTGCCGCACATCGCCCCCAAAAAAGCCAACATGTACAACTCCGCCAAACGCGGCTTCGCCACCGCCACGGATCTGGCCGATTACCTAGTCCGCAAAGGCATGGCCTTCCGCGATGCCCATGAAGTTGTTGGCTTGGCGGTGCGTTTAGGCATAGAAAGCCAGCGCGATTTATCGGAAATTTCTCTGGCTGAGTTGCAGCAGTTCTCCGCATTGATTACTGCCGATGTGTTTGAGTATTTAACGCTGGAAGGCTCGGTGGCTTCGCGTAAGCATATTGGTGGGACTGCGCCGGAGACGGTTAGAGTGGCGATAGAGACAGCGAGGCAAAGCTTGAAGTTGGAGCGTTCTTAATGAAGGGTATTGCAGATCATTTAGGGCATGATAAATCCTTTTATACGTTTGATATTAAATGGATTTTTAATTTTTTTAACTATTTAGACAACCTGATGACGCAATGTTTTGCGTCATCAGGTTGTCTAATTTACGTTAGGCTCTGGTAATCATCATGTCTATTCTCGAATTTGCAAGCACAATTGGACTCGGTGCGCTGATAATCAAAATTCTCGATATAGTTTGGCTGCAGCAAGCACTTCAAAGAAACGAGAAGTCAAAATGGCTTCGAGAGCAGCGGCTGCGCGTTTACAGCAAGGTTCTCTCGGAAATTATGTCACTAGGGCAGGCGCAGGGTACTCGTGACGATCTATTCAAAGCACATGCATTTTTCTCTGAGGCGATTTTACTTACAGAGGATGAATCACTTGCTAAAAAGCTTGAAGATTTTTTTACCTTCCTGCCCAATCTTTACAAGAAGGCCACAATGGAAAACCCAGATGTGCCAGAGTCCGAACTCGAAGAGGCATATCAAGTAGTTGTTGCCCTAAAAAAAGATTTACAAGTTGAATTAAGGCGTTCTCTTCTAAACAGCAAATGACTAATTATGTTTTCTGCGAAGCCCGGTAGGGTACGCACCGCGTACCTTCTAAAAATTTTGGCTACTAACAAACTTTGAAAATGGTGCGCGATGCGCACCCTACAACTAGCAATGTAGTGCCGAAATCCAACGCATCGGAGCCCACCTATGTTGGGTTTCGCGCTGCTCTCGGCAACTGCTCCATGCGTTGCACTACCTCCTGCATCCATTCAGCCCTGTAGGGTGGGCAAATGGCTTTATCGTTTGCCCACGCGGAATCTGACGAAATCGGTGGGCAAAAAAGCGTTGCCCACCCTACTCAACTTACCTTTTTTAAATGTTTCTTCAGTCGCTTGCACTAAATCCGATCTTCGATCGTCTGTTATGACTGATTCAAATTCATCTGCATCGAAGGCATCTAAAATTTCCTGCTCTTCTTGATCTAATTTGATTTTACTCATCGCGGCCTCACAAATATTTTTTCGTCGCTTTGCCTGGGGACGATACTATTCGCTGCGATCCCGATCATACAAATTTCATAAACGGATGCGCTAACGTAAACTGTTTAAATGAAACGATTCCCGCGCCATTTAACCGCTACCACGCTCATTTGTCTGTGTTTAACAACAACGGCGGTGCTTGCTAAGATAGATGTTGACGGGCTTGAGAGCGCAGCAAAAGACAATGTGTTACTGACGCTGTCGTTGACAAAAGAACCTTGCGACGCGCCAGAATGGAAAATACGCAGCTTGTTTGCAGGCGCCGATCAGGAGATTGATCAGGCCTTGCGCGCGTTAGGTTATTACCATGCTGTCAGCAAAAACTCATTACGCTTTAATAAGGAATGCTGGCAGGCAGACTTTGCCATTACCCCCGGCCCACAAGTTAATGTGACTGACATTGCCATCACCATTAGCGGTGACGCCGACCATGATGCCGAGTTTGTAAAGCTGCGTAATAAATTGATAACGGCTACCGGCAAACCACTTCGCCATGACGCTTACGAAAACATGAAAAGCCAGCTGCAATCGTTGGCGATGGCCCGAGGTTATTTGGATGCCGAATTTTCAGAAAAGCAGTTGTTAATCGATAAAGCCAACAATACCGCCCGCATTACCTTGGTGTTTACCACCGGCAAGCGCATGCTTTTTGGCCCCATTACTATTGATCAGGATATTTTACAGCCGGAGTTTGTAAACAAATTTGTCTCGGTAAAAAGCCAGGACTTTTATTCCAGTGAAGAGTTGGGCAATACCTATAACGCCCTGTCAAAAAGCGGCTATTTCGAGCAAGTGGACATCCGCCCGGATACCGACAACACTCACGATCAGCAGGTACCGATCACCATTAAGCTTCGCCCTAAAAAAACGCATCATTACAGTGTCGGCATCGGCTATGACACCGACATTGGGCCGTTGCTGAGCGGCTCTTATACCAATCGTCGATTGAACGATCGCGGCCATTATCTTACTTCCAACATTGACCTTGCCCCGGTGCTATCGACCGCGGATGTTGAATACAGCGTGCCGTTAGCCAATCCCACCAGCGATGTTTTTAGCTTGGGTGCGGGCTTAAAACGTGAAGATAACGACAGCTATAAATCTAAAACAGCCAAGCTGTCGGCACGAGCAAAGCACGCTTTCGCCAATGGCTGGAAGCAGACGCTTTTTATTGATTACAGTTATGAAGATTTTGATACCGGCACACGGGCAGGCGAAACTTTACTGCTGGTGCCCGGCGGCAGTTGGCTGCGTTCTGAATCCGATAATCCATTGCGCCCAACTAAAGGCTACCGGCTGGAATTTAATGTCGCGGGCAGTGTTAAAAATCCCATCTCGGATGTCAATTTTGCGCAGGGGTCAGTATCGGCGACCTGGTCGCAGCCGCTGCCCTGGAGCGGTCGATTTATCGGCCGAACCGAGCTTGGCGCAACACTGGTTGATCAATTTGACAAGCTCTCGACCAGCTATCGATTTTTTGCCGGCGGCATGAACAGTATCCGTGGTTATTCCTATAAAGAGCTAGGTCCCAGAGATAGTGCCGGTAACGTTGAAGGCGGCCAGTTTTTAAGCGTGGTCAGCGCAGAATATGAACAAGCCATCCTCGACAATTGGGGCGTGGCGGCGTTTCTGGATGCCGGTAATGCGTACAATCTTGACAGCATCAACATCAAAAGCGGGGCGGGCTTAGGTGTTAGATGGTATTCGCCATTTGGTCCGGTACGGGTGGATTTTGCTCTACCGTTAAATGATGCGGATTCTTCATTTCAAATCCATTTTGCCGCAGGCGCGAGGATATGAAGAAAAAAATCGCGCTGTTTGGCTTGTTGATGCTGCTGTTGATTCCGGTGGGTTTGTTCGGACTATTAAATAGTGACAGCGGTAGTCGCTGGCTGTTGCAGCAAGTATTGTCACGTTTGCCTGCACAAACGTCGGTTAAAGTTATTGAAGGCCGACTGCTTGAGCGGCTTGAATTATCTGACCTGACCTACAAAACCGACACGGCGATTGTCAGCATCAATAAGCTGGTATTCGCTTGGCAACCCGCTTCGATATTCTCGCGCAAGCTAAAAATTGTTGACCTGAGCATCGATGGTTTAACGGTCAGTATTGTTGAAAATAACGCCCCTGCAGAATCCAGCGTGTTTGATGTCAATGCCGAGTTGCTGCTGCCGGTCGACATTGTGATTGAAAATCTATTGTTGACGAATACCAGCATCCAATTGGGTGAGCAGGTACACACGCTGCAAAAACTGCAATTATCTGGCTTTACCGAACAGGGTCGGCTTAATGTCGTTTCGCTGGCCGTTAATGCCCAGCCGCTGGCGGCGACGATCAAAGGTGAGGTGAAACTGGGTAACGGCTTTCCATTTAACATAACGGCTGACTGGCAATTTAACAGCGAAGAGGTTGGCTTGTTGCAAGCGGTCACGACCATCAACGGCGATTTGCGGCAACTGATTTTTGATAATCGGGTGTCGTCACCGTTCAAATTAACATTAACAGGCGATCTGGCGGACTTACAAACGTCGCCACGCATCAACGCGCATGGCGATTGGCAGAACTTTAACTGGCCGCTTGCCGGTAATGCGCCGCAAGTCAGCAGCCAACAAGGTGATTTTGAATTGTCCGGCTTGCTTAGCGAGTATCAAGTTAAGCTCAATGCCCAGTTAACCCGGCCGTCGTTACCCAAAGCGCAATTAACCTTTAGCGGCAACGGCAGCACGGAGGCTATCGCAATAGATAAACTGGAACTCAAATCCAGCGCGGGCGTATTTCAGTTGGGCGGCGCTGTCTCTTGGCAAGAAGCGATACTGTTTGATCTAAAAGCATCCGCTGAGAATTTTAATCCGGCTATTTTGTTGCCTGAACTTCCCGGCAGCTTAAGCTTTAGCGCGCTTGTTAAAGGCAAACTGGCAGGCGAGTCATTACAAGTTAACGCCGACATTAACCAACTACAGGGGCGCTTGCGTGGTCAGCCGGTCAGTGCCAACGGCAAGCTGGCGTTGGCTAATGAGCAACTTAGCGTCGATGCGCTACGGGTAATTGTTGGTCGCAATAAACTTAATATTGATGGCACATTGGGTAAAGATCAGGCTCATCTTGATGCCAATATTGACGCACCAGCCTTAGATGCGTTGTGGCCTGGATTGGGTGGACAGTTAAAAGGCGAAGGACAATTACAAGGCGCGTGGCTTAACCCGTCGGTAACATTTCAGGCGACCGGTAAGCGCTTGCGTTTTAAGGAACACAGTGCCGAACAATTGGCTATCAACGTCGATTATCAGCCCGAAGCGAACAAATCATCGCAACTCAAACTCTCCGCCAGCAATATCAAAAGCGGCGCTAACCAACTCAGTAAAGTGTTGATTGATGGTCAAGGAAATCCTAATCAACATCGTTTTACTATCGACCTAAGTTCTAATTACGGTGAATTATCAAGCGCGCTGACTGGGCGCCTTAAGGGCAACAGTTGGGAGGGGGATTTTTCCAAACTGGATGTGCAGTCCAACGACGCAGGCCGCTGGCAGCTTAGCAATAATCTAGTAGTTCGCATGACTCAAAGCGCCAAAGGCATTGATGCCAAGTTGGCGCAAACCTGTTTACACCAGCAAGCCGCTATGCTGTGCCTAAACGGGAGTTATCTATCTAACAACGACCTGCAATTCCAGCTTAAAGCCAACGACTTACCGCTTAGCTTATTACAAGCCTACGCTCCCGAAGGGATGCACATCACCGGAATTATCAATGCCGATGCGGACATCCAGCAGCAAAAAGGTTTGCTCACCGGCAATTACCGGCTTGACCTGCCAGCAACTAGCATTGCGTTTGCTGCTGATAAACAACCGACAACTATCCATTTGGGGGTTTCTTCGTTATCCGGCGTCCTGCAAGGCTCTAAAGTATCAGCCGATATTAATCTCGCGTTAGCGGCACAAGATTATTTACGCGGCCAACTGCAAGTAGATACCGATAACACCCAGGCACTATCAGGCCAAATCAAAGCCTCCATTGTTGACTTAAGTTTATTGAATTCGTTTTTGCCGCAATTAACGGGGCTTAAAGGCAAGTTTAACGCTGATTTGGCGCTACTCGGCACGACTGCCGCACCAGCGGCTAACGGCGCAATTACTTTTACCCAAGGTGCTGCGGACTTGAACGGCTTAGGCCTTGAGCTGCGTGACATTAACCTGCAAGCACGAGCGACGGGAACTATTGCTGAAGACATTCAAATAACCGGCTCGGCTAGATCGGGACAAGGCAACATTAACCTAAGTGGCGTTGCCAAATTACCGGGCACTGTCGAGTTGCTGCTGACGGGTAAGGATTTTGAAGTCGCCAAATTGCCGGAGGCGCAAATTGCCATATCGCCCGAATTAAAGCTGTTGTTTGCAGATAACCGCGGCAAAGTCACCGGCATTATCAAAGTGCCCAAAGCCATTATGCAGATCCAACAATTGCCGGAACAAGCGGTTACCGTAAGTAGCGATGAGGTCGTCATCGGTGCCGAAAAAACTATTGAAAACACCGCTACAGCACCCAGCATTGATGCCGATATAGAAGTTGAATTAGGCAAGCAAGTGAGCTTTACAGGACAAGGGCTAAAGACCAACTTATCCGGCAAGTTGAAGATTATGAAAACGGCAGAAAAAATCGCCATGTATGGCAATGTCGATATGGATAAAGGCCATTACACAAGTTACGGACAAGATCTTACCGTGCGTAAAGGTCGCTTTGTATTTAATGGCCCGGTCGATCAACCTTGGCTGGATGTAGAAGCGATTCGTGTGTCAAAAAGCACAACCGTGACGGCCATTCTTAGCGTCACCGGTCCGTTAAAATCGCCCAAAACGCGCTTATCTTCAGAACCTGCCTTACCGGAAACTGACGTACTTGCTTATTTAGTCACCGGCAACCCGCTAAACCAAGCGAGCACATCCGAAAGCAACATGATTGCCAGCGCCGCTGTGTCTTTGGGAGCGGGCCGAGTCTCTTGGCTTGCTGACAAACTGGGCATTGAAAACCTGGAAGTTAAAGAAGGTAAAACTCTGGAAGATACCTTGGTGGCGGTTGGCCAATATCTGACGCCGGATTTTTATGTCGGCACCAAAGTGGGCTTATTTAACAAGCAAGCGGTATTAGTCCTTAAACATAAAGTGACCAATGCCATAAATGTGGAAACCGAGACCGGCACATCTCAACGAATAAAACTAAACTATGAGTTTGAACGTGACTAACTAACCCAAACACCCTTCACCATGGCCGAATCCTACCAACTACCTCCGATCCGACTAGGCGCTCCTGGCGAGGATATTTCTATCAAAGATTTGGCGGCCATTCAGCAGCGCTTCAAAAAAATGCATCACTTGCGCCTGACACGCGCTCAGGATTTTCTACAACCACGGCAACGCGTGTTTCTGGAATTATTGCCACTGATTTTTCATTGCAACAACCCACTGTTACCGGGCTTTGTATCGTCAACAACCCCAGCTGGAATTGTTGATTTTCGACCGGACAGTAAAGCCATTAAATCGGCTAAACAATTTTCCAAAAATTTTAGTGTTGTCCGGCACCCGTCTGACCAACATTGCATCGATGCGCTGTTTTTAATGGGCAGTGTCGGTAGCATTGCCTTTTCTAAAATCAGCGACATGGACATTTGGTTGTGTCATCGGGCCGATTTATCAAAAGCTGATCTTACCGAATTACAAAAAAAAGCCAGTGCTGTCGAACACTGGGCGGCAACACTGGATTTGGAAGTGCATTTTTTTCTGATGAATTGCGACAAATTTCGCCAGGGTGAAGACATCCCCATGTCGGCAGAAAGCAGCGGACACACGCAGCATTATTTGTTGTTGGAGGAATTCTACCGAACCGCCATTCATGTCGCCGGAAAAACCCCTATTTGGTGGCTGGTGCCGCCGCATCAAGAACTTAACTACAGACAATACGTCAGTCACCTGCTTAATAACCGTTTTGTTTATGAGCATGAGGTGATTGATTTTGGAGGTCTGGAGGCCGTTCCGGCTGAAGAATTTACCAGCGCGACACTATGGCATCTTTATAAAGCCCTGCATGCACCGCACAAGTCTTTGTTAAAACTGCTGCTGATGGAATGCTATGCCAGCGAATATCCAAACACGCAGTGGCTTTGCCAAACAATTAAACATGCCGTCTATGAGGGTTCTTATCTCACTAGCGATCTTGACCCATACCTGCTGATTTATCAAAAGGTGGAACAATACCTTCAGCAACATCAAAGCAAACGTCGTCTGGATTTAGCCCGGCAGTGTTTTTACCTGAAAATAATGGGCTCTTCCGACAGCACTATGGACGCGCTAAACCGGACCTATCGGCAACGTTATATGCAATCGGTCGCCGATCGTTATCACTGGCCGATAACAACACTTGCCGCCGCCAAACAACAAAATCATTGGGACATCAGTAAAGCCAGTGCCGAGCACGCGGTGATATTGCAGGCAGTGACACACTGTTATCGCATGATCACGGGCTTTGCTCGTGAGCATGCTTTGGCTCAGCAAACACACAACAACGATTTAAGGTTGATCGGCAGAAAGTTGAATGCCTTCTTGGAAAAGAAGCCGGGCAAAATCGAAATTCTTACCACGCGCCATCAAATCGACATCGTCGCGCGTGAATTATCGTTGGTAGACAGCCGCCTGAGTGATGATCATGAAGGCTGGAGCCTTTATTTTGGCAATGTCCAAATGAATAATGTCGGGACTGCTGAACCGCTACAAAAAGGCCGGACATTGATTGAATTGCTGTGTTGGGCGGTGGTGAATGGTCTTTATCATAAGTATTTAAAGCTCTACTTTAGCGCGCATGCCTTGAAGATGACTAGCGATCAATTGCATACAACGCTGTCGCAACTTGAGCAATTTTTAACCGCCCATTTTGACAGCGATGCACCGCTGGATACTTACCAAACCGCTAATAAGCCGTCGCATTCATTACTGTTAATCAACCTGGGACAGCCCGATACCGAGCATCGGGAAGATGGCCGACTCATGATGAGCGCCCGCTCTGATGCTTTCAGTTATGGCATGAACCGGCAGTGTTTTGTACAGACTACCGAATGTGTGTCACTGACCAGCTGGGGCGAAATCAATACCAGTCAACATGAAGGATTAGCGGGGCTTTTTGACGTGTTAACAAGCATTATCAATAACCGCCCTGCCCAAGCGCCTGCAGCGGCCATCAGTGTGCTTTGCGATACGCCGACACGCGGTAAAAGTATCGTGCTGCGCATTGAAGACGTTTATAAAACCCTGCTAAAACTATTTTCCAATGGCGACAACAACCGCTATTTCTTATCTGGCGGTCATGGCTTTTATGTCTTTCAAAAAACCGACAACATCCTGAATTACGATTATTTAACCGATGAAGACGCTTTATTAAAAGCACTTGCCAGCCCACAGAAACAGTTCCGGCCCAGTCATTTTGATGAATCCATTTTGGCGAATACGCCGATTCCACTGCTTTATACTTTTAATAACGCCCAAGTAATTCAGCTGTTTTATTATCAAAATAATGCCGATGTCAGCATTTATATCATTGATGAGCGAGGCTCTTTGTATGTGCAGCATCATGCCAATACCTTTACCGACCGGCTGCTAAGCCACTATGCAACTTTTTTGGATAATGTCCTTAACCGCAACTTTTTTGAATCTGATGTCGCTATCGCCTTTTACCAATTACACAAAAATTCTGCGGGGGTCTGGTCATGTAACCGGGTAAATATAAGTACACCAGACAGCAGTAAAGCGCTTAATTTGCGCATCAGCGGTGAAACCACGCCTAAAGGCATCGTCTACACGGTGTATTGCAATGAACAGGAGTTTTCTTCATTAGATCATGGCCCGCAGGTGTTTTTTGCAGCGTACCAATATGTGCTGAGCTTTCGGCGCAGCAAACAAAATTATCCGGTGCATATCAGTGATATTGAGCTGCCGTTATCTGCACTTCGGGTTGATAGTCCTGATCAGCAGCAGACTATCCATTACTTAAATTACAAGCAAAAAATTGAAGATAAATTCAATAGCTGAGCTCTAGCGTCGGTGCGGTTTTAACCCGGCCATCTTTGCGCAATAGCTCGACAAACTCATCAGCGGGAAGTGGCCGACTTTTAAAATAACCTTGATATAAATCGCAGCCTTGTACTTGCAAAAAGGCGAATTGCTCCAGCGTTTCAACGCCTTCTGCCAGCACTTTAAAACCTAATATATGGCCCATCGCCAGAATGGTAGCGGTGATTTCCATATCATCCTGATGATGCGGAATGTCATCGATAAAACTCTTATCGATTTTTAAGACATCCAACGGAAAATGTTTTAGATGCGCCAGCGATGAATATCCTGTGCCAAAATCATCAATCGCCAGGCGAATGCCTTGAGCGCGTAAATCCTTTAACAAGCTGACCGTGTGTTGCTGATGATTCATCAAGCCGGTTTCGGTTAATTCCAACTCCAGCTGTTTGGCCGGAAAACCGGTCTCAGTCAGTATGGTCTCAACCAATTTGCTCATGTTGCCGCGTTGAATCTGCTGTGGCGACACGTTAACCGCTAAGGTTAGCTTCGGCAAGCCCGCGTCCAGCCAAGCCTTGCCTTGGCGACAGGTTTCGCGCAACACCCATTCGCCTATCGCCATAATAAGTCCGGTTTCCTCGGCCAAGGGGATAAACCGCAACGGCGGAATCAGGCCTTCGATAGGATCTTGCCAGCGCACTAACGCCTCTGCGCCGACAATAAGTCCT
>Ga0208626_1000291_pt1 | contig 18290 bp, 21 predicted proteins | sample LakWasMet10_HOW4_2_FD_183860 | JGI IMG/M metagenome (GOLD analysis project Ga0208626, IMG submission 183860) | Freshwater sediment methanotrophic microbial communities from Lake Washington under simulated oxygen tension - Sediment Metagenome... | ecosystem: Environmental > Aquatic > Freshwater >... | reverse complement strand
AATCGGGCGGCGCTTAATAACGTAAATGACGATATTGGTATCAAGCATGTATTTCAGCATTAAAATTCTTCCCGAATGGATTCTGTTTGTTCTGCCCGTTCAGTAAGAAAGTCGTCGGTTACTTTTTCGTTACTCGAAAAGAAACTATCCCAGGTGTTTTCAACTGGACATAAAATCAGCTCCTCGCCATGTCTGCGAATGAACACTTTTTTAATATTTTCATTAAAACGAGCTTCAACCGGCAAGCGTACTGCTTGTGATTTATTGGTAATAAAAACTGAACCTTGCAACATGGGGGACTCCTTATGTACGGTGTATATGGCTTGAGTATATACATGATGATTGTGGTCAACAAGCTTGAACGGAAGCCAGGCAGTTAAAACACGCGCACCGCACGCACCTTCAATTTGCTGTGTTTGTTGTAACGATCCTGATCACCTCTGGCAAAGCCTTGTATCCAGGCACTGTTGACGTCTTGCTCAGTACTACTCCAATAATCGTCGTTGGCAAAGCCGCCGACATGAGTTTTCTGTTCATACAGTAATTTCAATTCGGCTATGGAAGGTAAATGCCAGCCGGAGCCATAAGCATCAGCCGCGGTAGCTGCGTCACGCCAAATTAATGAGCCGGGCTGATCGACAGGTTTGGCTTCCAGACCGCGTTGGCCAGAACTGTCTATAAAATAAACTTTACCGCCTTGTGGACCAATGTCGCCAAGTTTAAAGGTTGTTGATTCTGCTGTATGAGCCGATGAGCTCATTATCAAACCAAAAACCAACAAAGTGCCTACGGCTGCATGTTTAAATAAAATCATCGACGTAATCCTTCGGAAAAATTAGTGAGTTAACAAAAGTGCTTTATTTTGTTATATCCGAATATTTCTATGCCGCAACATCTGTGCGTTACCGGACATACTCGGCTATCAACATAAGTCATAATTACTATGCAATTTTTATTCACGCAGGCAATGAGGTGGCAAGTTATGACGTTACATAAAATTTCAAAATTAACCGGGCAAATTTTGATTGCCGCGGCGATTTTAAGCGCTACTTCGGCAATGGCAGACAAGCCGTCATGGGCTGGTGGCGGTGGTAAACATGACGGTAAGCAAGATAAACATCAACAGAATGATCGGCATCAGGATCGAGATGAGAGGCATGACAGCGATAGACCCAGTTCTAGCGGAGATAGTCATTTTATCGACCGGCACCGAGCTGTTATCCGTGATTACTATGCGGGCGAATATCAGTCTACCGGCCGTTGCCCGCCTGGCCTGGCCAAGAAGCACAATGGCTGTATGCCTCCCGGTCAGGCAAAAAAATGGGCGATAGGCCGTCCTTTGCCTAGAGATGTGGTGTTTTACGACTTGCCTCCGGCAGTGTTGGGTAACTTCGGGCCGCCCCCTCCGGGGTATCGATTTGTACGTGTGGCATCTGACATTTTGATGATTGCCATCGGCTCTGGCATGGTCGTCGACGCAATTAACGATTTAGGCAGGTATTAATCCGGGCGAAATGCGGTTGTCGGCAACAGCAACCGCGCAGGCTGCCCCGACAGGACATAGCCAAATCAAGGCTTATCAATCACGTCATCTCTTAAAACATCATAAGAATTAAAGGCAATTGCCAAACTGAGCTTTAGGTTAATAATGCCGGCGATGGTGGTGCTGGTAAAGATGCAAATCATGATGGCGATTTGGTATTTAACGGCTAGCCCAGGTTCGCTGCCACCCAGAATTTGCCCTGTCATCATGCCCGGCAGCGAGACCAAACCCATGGTGGCCATGCCGGCAATGGTTGGGTTGATGGCGGCTTTGATGGCTTCTCGAAAATACGGTCGCACCGCTTCCCAGCGGGTCGCACCCAACATCAAAAAAGTCGCGTATTCGTTTTCGTTTTTGCGCACGGCTGAATAGAAACGTTCCAACGCGATGACATTGCCTTGCAGGCAGTTGCCAAGAATCATCCCCGCCAACGGCACGATATAGCGGGCATCGTAATAATGCGTTGGCTGGATAACCAGAATGACCAGATAGGCTGTAGAAAACAGGATGCTGGAAGCAATTGCGGTAAAGGTGGCTAGCGCAAAATAACGTGCTTTTAGACCGGCACGCCTCAAGATGCTTAAATCGGCAACTATCAGCATCACCAGTATCCATAAGCCGTTTAGCCAAGGATGATTAAGATCGAAGAGCGTTTTTAAGTAGATGCCGACCAGCGCTAACTGAATGGTCATGCGCAGAATACTGATGCCAATATCGCGGCTTAAGCGCAGGCCAATCAGCCAGAGCAGTAAAACCGGCAGCAGGCACAGACCGTAAAGCAACGCCATCTGCGGCAGTTGAATATCAAGTGTTGCCATGACGCTTTACCTCAGTCAATTGACCCGCTTCAAGTTCAAAAATAATGCTGCAGAGTTCCAGCCATTCGGGATCGTGAGCGACTGACAGCACAGTCAAAGCCGGATCAGAAAATACCTCGAACACGGCTTGTTTGCTTTCCGCATCCAAGGCGCTGGTGACCTCGTCCAGCAAATACAAGGTCTTACCCAACAACAAGCCGCGAGCCAGTGCAATGCGCTGTTTTTCACCGCCGGAAATACGGCTGCTTTGCTGTTTTAAAATATCAGCAGGCAATTTCAGGCGCTGCAACACCTCAATAAGTTGGGCTTCTGTGGGTTGATGGCCTCGATGGGCTTTAAACTGAAAAGGCAAGATCAGGGCATCGCGCACGTTGTCAGCACCCAGCATCGGCTCTTGCCCAATGTAAGCGGCGCAGCTTCTAATCGTTTGAACGGAAGCGGGCGTTAGCGGGGTTCCTTGAAAATATACGGTGCCTAATTTTATCGGCAGCAGACCCAATAAGGTTTTAAGCACACTACTTTTACCCGAGCCGGATTTACCGCATAACACCGCTTTTTCGCCAGCGGAAAGAGTAAAGCTAATGTCCGATAAAATCGTTTTTTCGTGGGCGGAAACCGATACGTGATCGAATTGGATGATTGGGGGCATTAAATAATGTTGTTAAATTGAAATGGTAATAGGCTAATCGTAACTACTATCCTCCCCTTTGAAAAAGGGGGATTGAGGGGGATTTATTTAAAAAATCTCCCCCGCCCCCTCTTTTTCAAAGAGGGGAGTAGGGTCTCATCTAACAAATAGCTAAGTGCAGTCAACAAATTCTCGGCAATTGCTCGCCGCTCAATAAATCCAGTACGCGGCTGATACCCATGGCTGTTTGCAGCGTGACCATGCCTTGAGTGTGTGTTGATTTAACCTGACCAATCTGGCAAGCCTGCCCACCAAACGGGTGTCGACGCAAGATAGCTAAACACTGAGCGGTTTGGCTTTCGGGAACGAACAACACAAATGCGCCTTCATTAGCGATATAAAGCGGGTCAAATCCTAAAATTTCGCAAGCGCTGTTAACGTCTTGATGAATGGGTAACACTGATTCAGTGACTTCAATATGATGCTTCGACGTAGTGGCTAGTTCTATCAACCCGGTCGCCAGACCGCCGCGGGTTAAGTCGCGCATGCAATGGATTTCAATACCCGCTGCAATCAATTCCTGAACGATGCCGGACAGATCGGCGCAATCGCTTTCGATATTGTGCTCAAACTTTAAGCCTTCGCGTTCCAGCATCACCGCAATGCCATGTCTGGCCAAGTCGCTGTTTAAGATGATGCTGTCGCCGACTTGAATGTTGCCGGGGTTAACATCGACGTTGTCAGCAATAATGCCGATGCCGGCGGTATTGATAAACACGCCGTCGCCTTTGCCGTTGTCGACCACTTTGGTGTCGCCGGTCACAATCAGCACGCCCGCTTGGGCGGCGGTTTGCTGCATGGATTGCACAATGCGTTTAAGGTCAGCTATCGGAAAACCTTCTTCAATAATCAACGAGCAGGTCAGGTACAACGGCTTGGCGCCACTCATCGCTAAATCATTTAAAGTGCCGCAAACCGCGAGTTTGCCTATGTCGCCGCCGGGAAAATACAGCGGTTTGACCACATAAGAATCGGTGGTGAGGGCAATTTTAGAACCGTTGATATTAACAACGGCGCTGTCGTGTTTCTGGTTAAGAATTGGGTTGTCAAAAACCGGCTGGATAATGCCTTCCAGTAATTGCTGCATCAACCGACCGCCACCGCCGTGGGCCATGACGATTTGTTCGTATTGCAGGGGCAGAGGGCAATTAAGTTCCAGGTCAGACATTTTGATAACGACGGTAGCGGAAATAAGCGGCGCAGGCGCCTTCGGAAGACACCATGGTGGCGCCAAGTGGATGCTCGGGTGTGCATCGGGTGCCGAATTCAGGGCAGTGCGCGGGTTTGATTAGGCCTTGCAGCACTTCGCCGCTGCGGCACTCGGCGGGTTCCTGAGTGTTAATATTTGCGACCGAAAACCGCTGTTCGGCATTCCAAGGGTTGTATTTCGGCGGTTAAGGCTAAACCGCGGCGGCAATGTTGTCTAGCCCGCGCCAGGGTCTGTCGACGATGTTGAATACGCTCTGCATCAGCTGTTGCGCGGGCAGATTGCCTTGCTCTTTCACCACGCGGCGGTATTCGTTTTCAACTTCAAAGCGGCCTTCTTCCAGTTGCTTAATGCACAAATAAATCCCCTGCAAAATATCGACAGGCTCAAAACCGGTGATGACGATGGGCATCTTAAAGTGCGCGGCAAGCGGCAAATATTCGTGATAACCCATGATTGAACAGACATGTCCGGCTCCGAGAAATCCTTGGACTTGGTTATTGGGTGAATTCAGCAACGCTTCCATCACCGGCGGCACGCGCACATGGCACACCAGCAGCGAGAAGTTTTTTAAAGCTAACTGTTTGGCTTGATAGGCCAGCAATGCCGTCGCTGGCGCCGTGGTTTCAAAACCTACGCCAAAAAACACCACTTGTTTATCCGGATGTTGCTGGGCAATGGTCAGTGATTCTAGCGGCGAGTACACGATGCGAATATCCGCGCCTTGCGCCTTTAAACCCAGCAAATCGTGATGGGAGCCCGGTACCCGCAACATATCGCCAAACGAGCAGAAGATAACTTCCGGCAGTTGGGCAATTGCCAGCGCTTTGTCGATATATTCCAGCGGCGTTACGCACACCGGACAACCGGGGCCGTGGATTAAGTTAATGGCATTCGGTAATAACTGATCAATGCCGTATTTGATGATGCTATGAGTTTGGCCGCCGCACACTTCCATGATGTTCCATGGCTTGGTAGTGATTGATGCAATCGCCGCCACCAGTTTTTTGGCGGTGGCAGGGTCGCGGTATTCAGCGAGATATTTCACTCATTATTCCTAAATTCGTCCAGCGCCTGAAAAGCCTGCAGACTTTCATGCGCCTCGTCTTCATCCAACACTGAGATGGCAAAACCGGCATGGACTATCACGTAGTCGTTGATGGCTGCTTCCGGCACATAAGCCAGACTGATTTCTTTGGTGATACCTGAAAAATCGATTTGGCCTTTACGCGCCAACGGATCGATGTCATTTGAAAGGCTGATAATGCGTCCAGGAACGGCTAAGCACATAAGTTATCCCGTGTATTTTGTTGCGTAAAGCTGCCCGAGTGCCAGGCCGCCATCATTGGGGGGTATCTTTTCATGGCAAACCACAGTAAAGCCAGCCGTTTTTAATTTGCCAACCGTTTTTTCAACCAGGCAAGCGTTTTGAAAACAGCCGCCGCTTAAGACGATGGATTGTTCACCGGCGCGCACCGCAACCGCGAGAATGATTTCTGCGAGGGTGTTGTGAAATTTGCCAGCAATTAAAGCCTTATTAATCCGGCCATTAAATACCGTTCGCCCTGAGCTTGTCGAAGGGCTAGTTTCATGAGGCTTCGATAAGCCTGTCCTGAGCAAAGCCGAAGGGCTCAGCCCGAATGGATTATCGGTGATAACTAAAGCAGGGGTAATAATATCGTCTAATAACTGTTCCAACATTAATTGCCAGTTGATCACCAGTGGCTCTGTTTCGGTTAGTTGAAAATCGTAAAATGCATCTGATTGGCTGGCTTGGGTCGCGCAATTTTCCAGAGCCATAGCTGCCTGTCCTTCATAGTGATTAATCTGGCAAAGCCCAAGCAAGCTGGCGACCGCATCGAATATGCGGCCGACACTGGTGGTTCTTGGGCAGTTGATGTGTTTACTCAATGCTGATCGTAACAGCTGCAATTCCGGCTCCGAAAAACCAAGGCCGTTGCGGGCAAATGCTTGATCTGCAAATATTTCGTACAACATTCCCAACGCCGCACGTCTGGGTTCCTGAATTGCTTTGTAGCCTCCGGGCAATGCAAACGGCCGAAAATGTGCATAACGCTGAAAGCCTTTAGCGTGCAGACGCAAAAACTCGCCACCCCATAACGTGTTATCACTGCCAAGACCGGAGCCATCCCAGGCAATGCCAAGCAACGGCGGTTCAAGATTGTGTTCTGCCATGCATGACAAAATATGCGCGTAATGATGCTGAACGGCGGCTGTGTTTAGCGGCGGAGTAAAAGTCGAGGCTAAGCGTTCTGCGTTATGGCTGCTGGCGTAATCTCTGTGTAGGTCGTGCATTATTTTGACGGGCTGAATTTGATAAAAATCTTGCAGGTCAGTAACGGTTGCATCGAATTGGCGTTGCGTGGCTGCGCTATCAAGATCGCCAAGATGCTGGCTTAACAGGATTTGTTTGCCATGACTGACGGCAACCGTGTTTTTCAATTGCCCGCCGACTGCTAGCATGTCCGGCAATGATGATTTTAAGGTGATAGGTGTGGGCACATAGCCACGGGCTCTGCGCAACACGGTGACCTTATCGCCAATCAGCCGGACGATTGAATCATCTAAAGGCCGCAGAATAGGGCGATTGTGCATCAGGAAATAATCGGCAATACCGGCAAGCTGTTCTAAGGCTTGGGCGTTATCGATGCAGATTGGCTCGTTGTGGCGATTACCGCTGGTCGCGACTAGCGGCGCACCGAAATCATGCAGCAGTAAATGATGCAACGGCGAGTAGGCGAGCATTACGCCAAGCAGGCTGCTTTCCGGAGCCACGGCATCGGCAATCGATGTTCCGCTCCGTTTATTCAGCAACACGATTGGCGCGGCATAAGACGTCAGTGCCTGTTGTTCAAGATCATTGATAAAGCAAAGTGCTTGCGCCGCTGCCAAATCCGCCACCATCAGCGCAAACGGCTTTTGCGGGCGATGTTTTCTTATTCTCAAGCGTTCAATCGCGTCTTGATGGGTCGCATCCACCAGCAATTGAAAACCGCCGATGCCTTTTACGGTCAGGATTTTTCCGGCACGTAAATAATCGCCTGCCGCTAATAACACGTCATTTTCAGCGAGCGTATTGCCTACATGATCCAGTAGCTGCAGGGCAGGGCCGCAGTGTGAGCAGGCGATGGTTTGGGCGTGAAAACGCCGGTTATCGACAGCTTGATACTCGTGCTCGCAGTCTGCACAGTACTTGAATCCCGCCATCGTGGTTCGCTCACGATCATAAGGCTGATTCAGCATGATGCTGTAGCGCGGGCCGCACTGGCTGCAACTGGTAAACGGGTAACGGTAAAACCGGCTTTGGGGATTGAACATATCGCTGAAGCAATCTGGGCAGGTAGCAATATCGGGCAATACAAACGCCGATTGTTTTCCATCGACCGCGCTGGCTTTAATCTTAAAATCACTAAAATGCGCAAGAGGTTGTTGGCTGATTGTTTGCGAGGCAATAACGGCTAAAGGCGGGGCGTCATTGTTCAGGCGGCAAAGAAATTGCTGTTGCAAGTCGACATTGCCTTCAATGGCTATCAATAGTCCATTAGCAGTGTTTGCAACCCAGCCGTTTTGCTGGGTTTGTCTGGCAAGTCGAGCAATAAAAGGGCGCATTCCGATGCCTTGAATAACCCCTTCTATAGTAATTAAAAGATGTTCTTTGTTAATTTTTAAGCCTATAGTCAAATGAGATAAGTGGTTATTCTATTGAAACATTGATGCTATAAAGCTAGCATTCGGCAGCTTATAAAAAGAGTGAGGCAGGGCGATAACATGCAACAGTTTATTCAGAATCTTGCAGAAAAAAATCAATATCAAGCAACGCACTTGCTGGAAATTCTAAGAGAAATACAGTCCCGCTACCATTACATTCCGGCTGATGCCATTGAATTATTGGCGCCGTTGTTGAAAATCCAAAGAACCCAGATTATCAGCGTTGTCGAGTTTTACAGCTTTTTTACCGACAGTCCGCGCGGTCAATATGAACTGCTGATTAGTGATTCTATAACCGATCACATGCTGGGCAAGCAGCCGTTGATGGCTTATATCGCAGACAAGCTGCAGGTAAGTATCGGCGGCGTTCGGGGTGACGGCTTAGTCAGTTTGGATAATACCTCTTGCTCCGGCATGTGCGACCAAGGCCCGGCCGGATTGGTTAATGGTCATGCTTTAACTCGCCTGGATCCACCACGAATCGACGCCATCGCCGAGTTGATTAATCAGCAAATCCCCTTGGCTGACTGGCCCGCCGAGTTCTTTCAAGTAGACGATAACATATATAAACCGGGCTTATTGCTGAGTCAGGGTATTGTGCATGGCCAAGCCCTTAAAATGGCAATGGCTAGAGGCTTAAAAGCAACGCTGCAGGAAATCGATCAATCGGGATTACGCGGCCGCGGCGGTGCCGGTTTTAAAACCGCAATGAAATGGCAATTCTGCTCCGAAGAAGCCGAAACGGAACGCTATGTGGTGTGCAATGCCGACGAAGGCGAACCCGGCACCTTTAAAGACAGAGTACTGTTAAATTCTTATGCGCATCAGGTGTTTGAAGGCATGACCTTGTGTGCCGCCATCATTGGCGCGAAACAGGGTTTTTTGTATTTGCGCGGCGAATATCTGCATCTGGTCGATAAACTGCAAAGCGTTTTGGATGAACGCCGACAGTTCGGCTTGCTTGGTAATAACATTCTTGATCGGCTGGATTTTGATATTGAAATTCGCTTAGGCGCTGGCGCGTATATCTGCGGCGAAGAATCCGCGTTAATCGAATCACTGGAAGGTAAAGCAGGCATTCCGCGCAACCGTCCGCCGTATCCTGTTTCTCAGGGCTATTTAGGCAAACCGACCGTTGTTAATAATGTCGAAACCTTTTATGCGGCAGCGGCAATTGCGGTTAATGGCGGCGACTGGTTTGCCAGTGTCGGTACTGTAAAATCCAAAGGTACTAAAATCCTGAGCATCTGCGGCGATTGTTCGAAACCGGGTATTTACGAATATCCATTCGGCACAAGCATTCAAACAGTCCTGAATGACTGCGGTGCTAGCGATGTCTTAGGTGTGCAAATCGGCGGCCCGTCGGGCACCTTTATTTCCAATCAGGAATTCGACCGCAAACTGGCGTTTGAAGACTTAGCCACCGGCGGCTCATTTATCGTATTTAACAACAGCCGCAACATTCTCGATATTGCCCATAATTTCACCCATTTTTTCGCGCATGAAAGCTGCGGTTTCTGTACGCCGTGCCGGGTGGGTACGTCATTATTGAAAAAACAACTGGATAAAATTGTTGAAGGCCATGGCTCGGCGGGTGATGTGGTGGCGCTGGAAGAACTCTGCCAATTGGTTAAAACCCATAGCCATTGCGGGTTGGGACAAACGGCCGCGAATCCAGTATTGACCACCTTGGAACGTTATCCCGAACTGTATCAAAGCCAGTTGAAACTTATCAGTTACGAGCCCGGATTTGATTTAGACGCCGCCTTAGAAACAGCCCGGCGCATGGCCAACCGCGATGATGCAGGCGCACATTTAGCACAGACGGACTGATCCGGTTCCCTACCGGATTAGTCACTTCTGACCTCCATGGATGGAGGAAATGCCGAGGGCTGCCGGGAGCAGCCGCGGCCACTATCCCTGATAACTGCAGAATGATTATGACTAAAACCATTACTATCGACGGAAACACTATCCCTTTTGAAGACGGGCAAACCATTATGGAGGCGGCGACTGCGGCAGGCGTTTACATTCCGCACCTTTGTCATAATCCCGAATACACCCCGCACGGCAGCTGCAAACTTTGTACGGTAAAGGTCAACGGCCGAGTCTGTTCCGCCTGTACCTTTCCAGCCGCGGAAGGCCAGGATGTACTCAACAACACCAAAGACTTGAATGACGACCGGAAGCTTATCACCCAGATGCTGTTTGTCGAAGGCAATCATTTTTGCCCATCCTGCGAAAAAACCGGCAACTGCCAATTGCAGGCCGTAGCTTATTATTTGAATATGCTCGATGACCATTTTCCGCATTTTTATGCCCATCGGAACATGGATGCCTCGCATCCGGACGTGTTGATAGACCATAACCGCTGCATTTTTTGCACGCTCTGTGTTCGCGCCAGCCAGCAAAAAGACGGCAAAGATGTCTTTGCAATCAGCGGTCGAGGCATCAACAAACACTTGATCGTCAATGCCCAAAGCGGCCAATTAAAAGACACCGACCTTGAAGCAACCGATCAGGCTGCCCATATATGTCCCACCGGAGCTATTTTGATTAAACGTACCGGCTATACCGTGCCGATTGGCGAGCGTATTTACGATCATAAGCAGATTGATGAAGTCAGTCTGGCCGAAGAATCCAGGGCACTCCCAAAGGAAATAGATCATGGCTAAAATCAGAATCGCCACCACCTCACTGGCCGGATGCTTTGGCTGTCACATGTCATTTCTTGATCTGGATGAACGCCTGGTAGCGCTGGCCGACCTCGTCGAATTCGACCGCTCGCCAATTACCGATATCGAACACTGCACCAACTGCGACATTGGCTTGATCGAAGGCGGCGTCTGTAATTCCGAAAACGTCCACACGCTGCGCGAGTTTCGCAAAAACTGCAAAATCCTGGTCGCCGTCGGTGCCTGCGCCATTAACGGCGGCTTACCGGCGATGCGCAACTTCATCCCGCTGGAAGAATGTCTGTCAGAAGCCTATCTGGATGGCATTGGCGTGGAGAATCCACAAATCCCCAGTGATCCAGAATTGCCGTTATTGTTGGATAAAGTGCGGCCGATACATGAGGTCGTGAAAATCGATTATTTCCTGCCCGGTTGCCCTCCGTCCGCGGATGTGTTTTGGGCGTTTTTGACTGATTTACTGGAAGGTAGGGAGCCGTCGTTGTCTTTTGAGTTGGTACATTATGATTAGGAATTTATATAAATTTACCGGGAGAATTTGCCAGATAAGGAAACACCGTGACGAAAGAAACCGCGCTTGAAACAATAACCAGCCATGTTGGTACTAAAACGGCAGCAAATGCAGTTGCTGTCCTAGGTGCGACAATTACGCCATTAGCTGCATTTGTCCCTTTTTTGGTTGATGCGCTCGCGAGCGGTCGCCAGGGAAAACGCTTGGAACGGATGTTCGTTGAATTGAATGAGATTATTTGCATTCATTCTGAACAGATTAAACAAATCTCTGACGATTAATACAAACTGATAAATGAGATAATTTCTGCTGCATTTTATACAGTAGACGAAAGAAAGTTCAGTCTCTTGAAGAATGCGGCAGCCAATACTTTTACAGATCACGATGCCGTTGCAAATGTCGCAGACGCACTGTCTCGAGTTGTTCGAGATATTTCTGCAGCGGAAGCCGCATTCATTTCACAGAACTTTGGATATGACTTCATTATTATTTCTGAAGAAAGTTTTGAAGAAATAGAGGGCTTACGACCTTTGTCTATCCGTCCAAACTCTGACGATGAAATATTACTGTCCGGCTTGATTAACCTGGGTCTACTGTATTCAAAAACATCGAGATGGGATTCAATCGGATTCGAATGGTCACCTCTCGTTGTAAAACTGCTCCTATTGCTAAAAGACGCATAACTTTTTAGCCCGTAGTGCGTAGGGTGGACAACGCTTTTCTGCCCACCGTTTGCCATAACCGAATTTATTCCGCGTGGGCACGAAAAGCATGTACCCACCCTACAAGAGCTTTTGAATTGATTAGAAAACATGAAAACAAAAGAACTAATTGCCGAAGCTGTTTCCTTGCCGGTAGAACAACGGGCATTACTTGTGGACAGTTTGCTTAGCAGCTTGAATACCCCTGAATCCAAAGTTGATCAGCAATGGATCGCAGTTGCCAAAAACCGCCTTCAACAGTTAAAGGCGGGCGAAGTATCAGCGATTTCCAGCGAAGAAGTGTTTAAAAAATAGTACGTAGGTCGGGTTAGCGTGAGCGTAACCCGACAAATCGAAGCATCAAATGTTGGGTTACGCTCACGCTAACCCAACCTACATTAAATTTTTGAGTGAACTATCGTGAAACCCATACTGAAATCGACCAAACTTTCTAACGTCTGCTACGACATACGCGGCCCGGTGATGGAACGCGCCAAGCAGATGGAAGAAGAAGGCCAGCGCATCATCAAGCTGAACATCGGCAACCTTGCACCGTTCGGCTTTGATACCCCTGAAGAAATACAGCAGGACGTGATCCTGAACATGCCGAACGCTTCCGGCTATTCAGATTCTAAGGGCATGTTCGCACCGCGCAAGGCCATCATGCATTACTGCCAATCCAAGCAAATACGGGGGGTCGGTTTGGATGATATTTACATTGGTAACGGTGCGTCCGAGCTGATTGTGATGGCGATGCAAGGTTTACTGAATACCGGCGACGAGGTGCTGGTACCGGCGCCCGACTATCCGCTGTGGACAGCGGCGGTCACGTTGGCGGGCGGTACGCCGCGCCATTATTTGTGCGATGAAGCCAATGAGTGGAATCCCGATTTGGCCGATATGAAAGCCAAGATCACGCCGCACGCGCGCGCCATCGTGGTCATCAATCCGAACAATCCGACTGGAGCGTTGTATTCCGACGAGATTCTCAAAGAGATTATCCAGATTGCACGCGAGCACGGGCTGATCATCTTCGCCGACGAGATCTACGACAAGATGTTTTACGACGATGAGACACATACTGCGATGGCATCGCTGGCAGATGACGTGTTGTTTGTGACCTTGAACGGTTTGTCGAAGAACTATAGAGCCTGTGGTTATCGCGTCGGCTGGATGGTGCTCTCCGGCGAAAAAAGTCACGCGCAGGATTACATTAACGGCCTGACTATTTTGGCCTCGATGCGCTTGTGTTCAAACGTGCCGGGACAGTTCGCCATCCAAACCGCGCTGGGCGGGCATCAAAGTATCGACGAGTTGGTCGCCCCCGGCGGACGTTTGCGCAAACAGCGCGACCTCGCGTATAAATTGCTTACTGCAATTCCCGGCGTAACCTGCGTGAAACCCAAAGCGACCTTGTATTTATTTCCACGCCTGGATCCGAAAATTTATCCGATAAAGGACGATCAGCAATTCATTTTGGAATTGTTGGAAGCCGAAAAAGTCTTGGTGGTGCAAGGTACGGGTTTTAACTGGAAAACCCCCGATCATTTCCGCGTGGTATTTTTGCCCAACGCGGATGACCTGACTGAGGCGATCGGCCGCATCGCACGGTTTTTAGAAAGTTATCGCAAGAAGCACGGCACGAATGCAATTGAATCAGTTGATAAACACAACGTCGTAGAACTTAGTAAGTCTGCGTAACCCGACAAATCGAGGTACCTGTTGGGTTTCGTTATCACTCTACCCAACCTACAAACTGGGGCATTATGAATAAGTCTTTAATTGCGGAATCTGTTTTAGAGTCAGTATTAAAATGTCCCGAGTGTGGATTTGAAAAACAAGAAGTGATGCCGATCGATTCCTGTATTTATTTTTATCAATGTACGAATTGCCAAGCTTTATTAAAACCTAAACAGGGAGATTGTTGCGTCTTTTGTTCTTACGGAACAGTTGCCTGCCCGCCGAAACAATCGGCTCATGATTGTTGTATTGGTTGAATTGAAGAGAAGCCTATGTATGAGCATTTAGAAACAGCCGAACAGACGGAAAATCTGAAACGCGTTGTCGTTGATCCGGTTTCTCGGGTTGAAGGCCACGGCAAAGTCACGTTATTGCTGGATGAGAACAACAAAGTTCAGCAGGCCCGCTTGCACATCGTTGAATTTCGCGGCTTTGAACGCTTTATTCAAGGTCGGCCGTATTGGGAATTACCGGTGCTGGTGCAGCGTTTATGCGGCATTTGCCCGGTCAGTCATCATTTGGCAGCTGCCAAGGCGATTGATCAATTGGTCGGTATCGATCCTGAAAACTTGCCGGTATCCGCAGATAAATTAAGGCGCTTGCTGCATTTTGGGCAGGTGATGCAATCGCATGCGCTGCATTTCTTTCATTTATCCAGCCCGGATTTATTATTTGGATTTGAAAGCGACATTGGTAAACGCAACATTATTGCAGTGTTAACCGACTATCCGGACATTGGCCTGCAAGGCGTTAAGCTGCGTAAATACGGGCAGGAAGTGATCCGCATGGTGTCGGGCAAACGTATCCACGGCACCGGCGCAATTGCCGGCGGCATGAATAAATCGCTGACCAAAGCCGAGCGCGATTATCTGCTGGAAGACATCGATCAAATGATTACCTGGGCGGCTGGTTCGGTGGCGCTGATCAAAAAAGTGCATTGTTCCAACCTGCCTTATTACGACGATTTCGCGACTATTCGCACTAATTATCTCGGTTTGACCAAGCCTGATGGCGCGTTGGAACTTTATCATGGAGGCATTCGCGCCAAAAACGTTGAAGGCGAGACGATACTGGATCATTTCGACTACTGTAATTACAACGACATTATCCATGAAGAAGTTCGCTCCTGGACCTACATGAAATTTCCTTATTTGCTGTCCTTAGGCAAGGAAGACGGCTGGTATCGTGTCGGCCCGCTGGCACGGGTGAATAACTGCGACTATATCAACACACCGCTGGCCGAAGCTGCCCGCGTGGAGTTTAAAGCTCACACTGGTGAAGCCATGGTGCATAGCACGCTGGCGTTTCACTGGACGCGCTTAATCGAAGTGCTGCATTGCGCCGAAAGCATTAAAGAATTGCTGCATGATCCCGACATCATGGGCCATGATTTGGTGGCTCAGGGCGAACGGCGTTTTGAAGGCATCGGTGTAATCGAGGCCCCGCGCGGCACGTTGTTTCATCACTATCAAGTCGATGAAAACGACATCGTTACCAAAGCCAATTTAATCGTCTCGACTACCAGTAACAACATGGCGATGAATGAATCGGTGCGGCAGGTAGCGGCGGAATATTTATCCGGGCGGGAACTGACCGAGCCGTTGTTGAATAACTTGGAAGTGGCTATTCGCGCTTACGATCCATGTTTATCCTGCGCCACCCATGCCGTGGGCAAAATGCCGTTGCAGCTTGAACTGGTTGATGCGCAAGGCCAGTTGATTGATAAGTTGATTAAGCACGATGACGGTCAAATCGAACGGGATAGTCAGTTTTAAATGGTTAAACCGATTCTACTATTTGGCTACGGCAATCTCAGTCGAGGCGACGATGCTCTGGGGCCGTTATTTTTGGAATATGTCGAAAGCCATTTTGATTTGACCAATATTGATCTGCTGACCGATTTCCAGTTGCAGATTGAACACGCGCTGGACTTGGAAAATAGACAGCTGGTTTTGTTTATCGACGCCTCGGTTGCCTGCGTTAATGCATTTGATTTTTCCGAACTTACACCCGCTAAAGACGACAGTTACACTACCCATGCGATGAGTCCCGCAGCGGTGTTGGCGGTATATCAATCGATAAAAAAACAGTCGCCGCCACCGTGCTTTTTGCTGGCAATCAAAGGCGAAAGCTTTGATCTTGGCGAGGGCATGAGTGTAAATGCTGAAAGTAATTTATCGGCTGCCTGTCAGTTTGTTAAGCAATTGTTGGACAGCCCACGCCTTTATGCGTGGAGGGATTTCATCAATGTATGACAACAAATTAGCAGGGAGCATACTTGCCTTTAATTTAAGGTTCGCTGCCATTAAGATTATGATTTTTCCGTTCGCCCTGAGCCTGTCGAAGGGTGAATGGAAAAACCCTAGGCGATTAAGTTAAACCGATCATGCTTCGACAAGCTCTCGGCAATTGCTCCATGCATAGCCCTACCTCCTGCCTCCATGCAGTCGAGCATGAACGGCTTAACTTACTTGCATTTTCCCGAAGGGTGCCTGGCAGGGACAGCCATGCATGAGCTTTCACTTCTGGAAAACGTGCGGGAAATTCTGGAAGACCATGCGCAAAGTCAGAAGTTTAAAAAAGTAAGCCGAGTGACCTTGGAAATCGGCAAGCTTTCCTGTATTGAACCTGAAGCCTTACGTTTTGGCTTTGATGTGGTGATGAAAGGCTCATTGGCGGAAGGTGCGGAATTGATCATCACTGATCTGGAAGGGCTAGGCCATTGTCAGCAATGCGGGAAAAACACAATAATGGAAGCCTTGTATGATCCTTGCAGTCATTGCGGCAGACCTCTGACAGTGGTGCAAGGCATGGAAATGAAGATTAAAGATTTGGTTGTCATTTAACGGTGGATTAATTATGTGCGGAATATGCGGTTGCGGCTCCCCTGAACAAAAACAGAGCCATAAGTTTGTTTTTAAGCGCGAACATCACCATCACCATGACGAGTTGAACACGGGGCGTCTCATACAACTTGAGCAAGATTTGCTCAGCAAAAATAATACCTATGCCGCGCAAAATCGGGAATATTTTAAACAGCATAATATTTTTGTACTGAATCTGGTTTCAAGTCCCGGTGCCGGTAAAACGACCTTGCTGGTCGAGACCATTAAAGCCTTAAACGGCCAATTCCCAATTGCAGTGATCGAAGGCGACCAGCAAACCGAGCATGATGCCGATCGCATCCGAGCCACTGGCACGCCCGCGCTGCAAATCAATACCGGCCGCGCCTGTCATCTCGAAGCGATGGGTATTGGTCAGGCGTTAATTGAGTTGGGCGTAAAGGACAATAGCCTGCTGGCTATCGAAAATGTCGGCAATTTGGTTTGCCCGTCTTCATTTGATTTGGGCGAGGCGCATAAAGTGGTGGTGCTGTCGGTCACCGAAGGCGACGACAAGCCGCTTAAATATTCGGATATGTTTTATGCGGCCGATGTCATGTTGATTAATAAAACCGATTTATTACCTTACGTCGATTTTGATGTCGACCGCTGTATTCGTTATGCAAAACAAGTTAATCCTGAGATACAAATCATCTGCTTGTCATCAACTAAAGGCGATAACTTTACCGCCTGGACGGATTGGCTTTCTGAGCAAATGCAGTTGCTTTCATAACCATTAAGCGACTGTATATTTTGGGGAAAATGTAAGTTAGTATCGTCAGTCAAAATGTTAGTCAGTGGCGCTTAATTGTTGCCACTGATACCGCTAAATTCCTAGACAACATCCTCATCTATGTCCTTACCAAGTAGCAATACCGTTTGGCATCGCGCCTCTGTAACCCGCGATCGAAGACACCAGCTCAATCAACACAAATCCGTTATCTTGTGGTTTACCGGTCTATCAGGCGCAGGTAAATCGACACTTGCGCATGCGGTTGAAGAAAAATTGCATCTGTCCGGTTGCCGCACTTTTGTGCTGGATGGTGATAATGTCCGTCATGGTTTATGCGGCGATTTGGGCTTTAGCGATCAAGACCGACGGGAAAATATTCGCCGAATTGCTGAAGTAGCAAAATTGATGCTGGAAGCCGGCGTTATTACGCTCACAGCCTTTATCTCCCCCTTCAATGCCGAGCGGCAACAGGCCAGAGAATTGATGCCGACAAACGATTTTATTGAAATTTACTGCCAGTGCGATATTGCCGTTTGCGAACAACGTGATGTGAAAGGACTCTATAAAAAAGCCCGCAGTGGAGAAATCGCGCAATTTACCGGTATTTCTTCACCTTATGAACCGCCGGTCAATCCTGAGTTGATTATCGACACTGATTTATTCTCGCTGGATGAATGTGTTGAACAGGTTCTGGCGTTGCTTAAGCAGCGTGCTGTTGTGGCTGAACAATAGAGGTGAATAATGAACATTGATATTTTTAATGGCGACGCCGATGGCATTTGCGCATTGATTCAATTGCGCTTGGCGTTTCCGGTCGACGCCCAGCTGGTAACTGGGGTTAAGCGCGATATTAATTTATTAAGCCGGGTATCGGCGCAGCCGGGCGATCAACTTACTGTGCTGGATATTTCCTTGGACACCAATCGCGCGGCGCTGCTGGAGTGTTTGCAAAATCAAGCCAATATTTTTTATGTCGATCATCATTTTTCGGGTGACATTCCAGAACATCCTGGCTTGACCAGTATTATCAATACCGATGCCAACG
>Ga0208626_1000288_pt1 | contig 18396 bp, 16 predicted proteins | sample LakWasMet10_HOW4_2_FD_183860 | JGI IMG/M metagenome (GOLD analysis project Ga0208626, IMG submission 183860) | Freshwater sediment methanotrophic microbial communities from Lake Washington under simulated oxygen tension - Sediment Metagenome... | ecosystem: Environmental > Aquatic > Freshwater >... | reverse complement strand
GGGATGCGCTATTGCCGGTCATCGGCGCCGATAAGGTACAGGCTCTGTTCAGCGGTAATGCGGAGGCAATGCTGTCATGACCGTTGTCCGCCATTTCGTATCCATGCCGGCGTTACGGGCAGTCTTGTATGTGCCGGCAATTTTGGGATTGCTCATCCTGGCCAATATCGCCCTACGTTGGTCTTTGGCGGACGTTTACTCGACACAAGTGAACCATCACCTGGATACGGTGAAAAAAGACTCGTCCAACAAAAATGCAAAACAGTGGCGCCAGGCCCGTCAGCATCTGGAACGGACTCTGGAACTGCGCCCCGCTTATGCGCGATATTTTGAACTGGCGGAAGCTTTTCATCAAAAATTAGACTCACTGGAATTCCGCAAAGATCCCCTTATCCAGGAGCTGGCTTGGCATGATAATGCGCTTGAAGCCCTAAACTATGCCCGCCGAGGTTTGGGGCTAACCCCTTCCTGGCCTCATCTCTGGAATCGATTGTTGATCAGTAAATTTTTATTAAAACAATTCGATAACGAGCTGACAGGCGGGATGGAACGGGCTGTGCATTTGGGGCCTTGGGTGCAGCCTATTCAATACGGCGTGGCAATACTGGGGTTGGGTTATTGGCCAAACTTACAGGACACCGCGCAACTGCACGTATTACAAGCCATCGAACAAACGTTGGCGATGGATCAAATAAACCACAGCAAGGTTTATGATGCAAAAAAAGTGTTGTCCAGTGCCAATTTTTCTCAAGCCTGTGAAAAACAAGCAAAGAATTCGACTAAAGGCCAATTATACAGTTATTGTCCTTAGGTGATTTTTTAGAATGAATGTCCCATAGTCGATTGCCAATATATCGTTGGCCGGCGGAGTCGAAGCGAACTTTTGACTTCGATTTCGTTCAGCTAACGGAAACAATCTCAAACCGGGCAAACTAATTTCCAAATAACCTTAACTTATATAAAAATTAGTAAGCCATGGATTAATGGTTTTCAACTTTATTAAACAGAATAATCAAAACAAAAACCAAGACTAATATGCTATCAAATCAATCCATTCTTATTACCGGTGGAACAGGTTCATTCGGCAACACCTTCGTGCCGATGACCTTGGCCAAATACAATCCGCGGCGAGTTGTCATTTATTCGCGCGATGAAATGAAGCAGTGGGAAATGGCCAAGCTCTATGCCAATGACCCGCGCGTGCGCTTCTTCATTGGCGATGTGCGCGATAAGGATCGTCTTTCGCGCGCACTGGATGGCATTGATTATGTAGTCCACGCCGCTGCGACCAAGATCGTACCCACTGCCGAATACAACCCATTCGAGTGCGTTAAAACCAACGTAATGGGCGCGATGAACTTGATTGATGCGTGCATAGATCGAGGCGTTAAACGCGTCGTTGCGCTTTCGACCGATAAGGCCAGCAGCCCGGCCAATCTTTACGGTGCAACAAAACTGGCATCCGACAAACTGTTTGTAGCAGGCAACTCCTACGCCGGTGCTCACGATACCCGTTTTGCAGTGGTGCGCTATGGTAATGTGATGGGCTCGCGCGGCTCAGTGATTCCTTTCTTCCTCTCGATTGCGGACAAAGGCACACTGCCTATCACCGATGACCGCATGACCCGTTTCATGATCACCTTGGAACAAGGGGTAGAACTGGTATGGCATGCCTTTGATGACATGGAGGGCGGGGAAATATACGTCAAGAAAATCCCGTCTATGAAAGTGACCGACGTCGCACTGGCTACCGTTCCAGGCGCCAAACACGAGATCGTTGGCATCCGTCCCGGCGAGAAGCTCCACGAACAAATGATAGGGACAGAAGACGCGCTTTATACCTATGAATATCCAGAGCACTTCAAAATCTTGCCCGCCATACACAGCTGGAGCAGTGATCCCTATCGCATTAAGGATGGAAACAAAGTAGCCGAGGATTTTACTTATTGCTCGGACAACAATGCCGAATGGATGAGTGTTGAAACACTACAAGCCTGGATCGCCAAAAACCGTCAAAAAATCGGCAAAATATGACCACGATGATTCCTTATGGTCGGCAAGATATTTCCGACGCGGACATTCAGGCTGTTGTCGATGTATTGCGTTCCGACTACCTGACTCAAGGCCCAGCCGTTCCCGCTTTTGAAAACAGTATCGCAGAGTATTGTGGTGTGCAACATGGGGTTGCGGTGAACAGTGCCACGAGCGCCCTGCACATTGCCTGTTTGGCGTTGGGTGTAGGCCCAAACGATGTGGTCTGGACCACCCCGATTACGTTTGTGGCAAGCGCAAACTGCGCACTTTATTGCGGCGCAACAGTCGATTTTGTGGATATCGATCCGCGCACCTATAACATGAGCGTCGAACGTCTGGCGGAAAAGCTGGAACAGGCAGAAAAGCTCGGCAATTTACCCAAAGTCGTGATTCCGGTGCATCTATGCGGCCAGCCTTGCGACATGGAGGGTATTTATACGCTCGGTCAGCAATATGGCTTCAAGATCATCGAAGATGCTTCGCATGCGATTGGCGGCAAATACCGCGGCGAACCGATAGGCAATTGTCGTTACAGCGACATCACCGTATTCAGTTTCCATCCGGTCAAGATCATCACCACGGCCGAGGGCGGCATGGCCATGACCAATGATGCTCAGTTGGCAAAGCGCATGCAGTTATTGCGCAGCCACGGCATCACCCGCGATGTGAACGAGATGACCCATGCACCGGATGGTCCCTGGTACTACCAGCAAATCGATCTCGGTTTCAACTACCGCCTGACCGATTTGCAAGCCGCACTGGGGTTGAGTCAAATGCAGCGTCTGGATGAGTTCGTTGCCAAGCGGCACGTCATTTCCAAACGCTATGACCAGCTGTTGGCGGATTTGCCTGTGGTTACACCTTGGCAACACCCGGATAGCTATTCCGGTCTGCATCTATACGTGATTCGGCTAAAGCTAACAGAGATTAGCCGTACACATGGTCAAGTGTTCGAGGGGATGCGTGCAGCAGGCATCGGCGTCAACCTGCATTATATACCGGTTCATACACAGCCTTACTACAAAGGCTTGGGTTTCAAGTCTGGGAATTGTCCAGAATCAGAGCGGTATTATACCGAGGCAATCAGTTTGCCGATGTATCCAGGATTAATGCCAAACGAGCAAGATAGAGTCATCGATGCATTGCGGGAGCTTTCTTCACCATGCTAACCCTCAAAAAGCTTGGACTTGGAACGGTTCAATGGGGACTTCAATATGGTCTGGCTAATCAATATGGGAAGACATCTCCACAGACAGTTAAGGAGATACTCTCTGATGCTTTAGAGCATGGTGTTACAGTGCTAGATACTGCATCTTTGTATGGTGAGTCAGAGGCTGTATTAGGGACTAATTCATTAGAGGGATTCCATGTCATAACAAAAACACCAAGATTCGCTACCAACAAAGTTACTGATGAAGATGTCTTTCAGCTCTCTCAGTCTTTTTCTCAATCGCTTCAGAGACTCTCTTCCAAAAAGGTCTACGGGCTTTTGATGCATCATGCGAATGATCTACTCGTACCTGGTGGTAAAAAGCTGGTATCCGCAATGGCGGCGTTAAAGGAAAGTGGAGTGGTCGAAAAAATAGGTATCTCCGTGTACGACAGTGAACAAGTCGATGCAGTTTTGAAAGTTTTTAAACCCGACATTATTCAACTACCCATCAGTGTTCTTGATCAACGTATGTTGCTGAACGGTGAGTTGGAGCGAATAAAAAACGAAGGAGTGGAGATTCACGCCCGTTCGGTGTTCTTGCAAGGACTATTGCTAATGTCACTGGATAAGATTCCTTCATATTTTGATCCGATTCGTCCACTTTTGACACGTTGGCATTCCGCAGCTGAGACACAAGGTATGTCTCTAATTCAGGCCGCGCTTAGTTTTGTGCGAGATATTCCCTATGTAGATATCGTGCTGGTCGGTGTTGAAACCTTGGAGCAGTTCCGATCTTGTTCTGAAGATTTTACTGTGCCTAAAACTTTTGACGCGTCAGGGTTGGCTTGCAATGAGCCCTCATACGTTAATCCTGCACTGTGGAAGCTTGCATGAACACCATAAAACTCGGCGTAATTGGGCTTTCTCCTGGTAATGGTCACCCTTATTCATGGTCTGCCATCTTCAACGGCTATAACCCTGTTTATATGGAAGAATGTGGTTTTCCAGTCATTCCGCGGTATTTGGAAAAACAGCATTTTCCTGAGGATTCGATCGCAGAAGCAAAGGTCACTCATGTCTGGGCACAAAGTCATGAGATTGCTTCTCATATATCCAAAGCGGCGCTGATTCCGAGTGTGGTTGAGCACTACACAGATATGATTGGAGCAGTGGATGGCATACTCTTGGCTCGCGATGATGCTGAGAACCATATTGAATTTGCGGCACCATTTTTAGATGCTGGAATTCCCATTTATATAGACAAACCACTTGCTCTGTCTGTGGCTGAAGCAAACCACCTTCTTAATTCACAGCGCTATCCAGGGCAGATTTTTTCTTGTTCTGCCTTACGATATGCCAAAGAGTTTCAGTTGTCAGATGCTGATCAGGCCCAGATAGGTCGTTTGTGTCACATACATGCTACAGTCCCCAAGGATTGGGACAAATATGCCATCCATATTATCGAGCCACTTATTCTGCTCGCCCGCGAACGAGGCTTCGTACAGCGCACGCAAACCTGGCGCAACGATGATTCGACAACCATGGCGATTACATACAGTAATGGTCTAGGTGTACTCATCAGTACTCTTGGTTCCACTTGTGCTCCACTTTCCATAAGAGTTATGGGGGAGGCGGGCTGGAAGGATCTGTTTTTCCAGGACACCTATTTTGCTTTCAAGAGTGCCTTGTTCGAGTTTGTCCAAGGAATCATTCATCGAGATGTGCGTACCGCTCCAGATTTTATGTTGGAAGTCATCAGCCTAATCGAGAAGGGAAGAGTATCATAATGCCAAGAACAATATTGATTACAGGTGGAAGCGGCAAATTTGGTCACGCACTCGTCAGTTATTTTCTTGCTGTTGGGGATAGCGTAATTACTACCTGTAGAAGCACTGAGTCACTACAAAAACTCATGATCGAGCATGCTGGACATGGCGAAAAGTTCAAGGGAGTTCAAGCGGATCTAACTGAAGCTAATGCTGTGAAAATGCTTTTGCAACTGCTTGACTCTCAAGGTATTCAGCCTGATTGCCTGATCAACAATGCGCGGAGTATTAATTTCCTGATAATTGAACACGACGGTCTTGTAAAGCGAGAAAACTTCTCCAACGAATTCTTGCTCGACGTCATCGTTCCTTATGAACTTACGATGGCATTAGTCATGCAGAAAAATAGCCAATTACGCAGAGTTGTCAATATTGGGTCGATGTACGGTACAGTTGCCGCAAATCCAGCTTTATATACCGATCCCGTCAGCCAATCTCCGCTCCATTATGGCGTGGCAAAGGCCGCATTGATTCATTTGACAAAAGAATTAGCGGTACGCCTTTCCCCGAGCAGTATTCAAGTGAACTGTGTTGCATTCGGTGGCGTAGAGGGACGAGTTGACGAAGCATTCAAACAACGCTATGCGCAGCTTTGCCCAATGGGGCGCATGCTTAAAGAAGACGAGGTAGTTGGCCCGGTGGATATGCTGTTGTCTGACAAGTGCTCGGGGATCACGGGGCACACGTTGGCAGTTGATGGTGGCTGGAGTATCTGGTAATGAATCATATTGCCGTAATTCTTGCTCGAGGCGGTTCTAAGAGGTTACCTCGCAAAAACATTCTTGATTTTCATGGAAAGCCCCTGCTCGCATGGACAGTGGAAGCCGCTTTACAGTCGAGGCAGTTTGCTCGAGTGCTCTTGTCTACGGATGATCCGGAGATTGCAGCTATTGGGCGCTCCTTCGGTGCCGACGTCCCTTTTCTTCGCAATGCAGCACATGATGATATGGCAACGTCTAGTCAGGCAACTCTTGCCGCTTTGAACCAAGCGGAAGAATACTGGGGTTGTCAATTTGATGCCGTTACACAACTCATGGCGAATTGTCCATTACGCGATTCGGGAGACATTATTAGCTCAGTCGAGAATTTTAAACGACATGAGCATTCTTCACAAATTAGCTGTTTCCGCTTTGGTTGGATGAACCCCTGGTGGGCGGCAAAACTGGATGCGCAGGGTACACCAGATTACCTCTTTCCAGAAGCAAGGCTCGCACGTTCTCAAGATTTATCACCGTTATTTTGTCCAACTGGCGCGATATGGATTGCTCGTGCGCAGACTCTTAAGGCTGAAAATACCTTTTATGCCCCTGGGCACACGTTTTATCCACTCAGTTGGATGTCCGCCATGGATATTGATGACGCAGAAGACATGGAAATGGCCAAGGCTTGTTTTCTGGTAAAGCATCAGGGCAATGAAGGCGATACGAAATGAATCGGGTTGCTTTTCGTGTTGATGCCTCAAGTGTAATAGGTACGGGTCATCTCATGCGCTGTCTAACATTGGCGGATGGGCTACAGCAACGGGGGGTAAAGACTTGTTTTCTCAGTCGTCACATGCCTAACCATTTGCGCGACATGCTGGTTGCAAAAGGGCATGAACTCAGGCTGCTCAATTCCAGCAGGGTACTGGAAACAGACGATCTTGCTCACGCGAAATGGCTTGAGACCACGCAAGAGGCCGATGCAGAAGATTCAATTCATGCGCTTTCTAATCAGCCAACGAATTGGCTTATTGTTGATCACTATGCGCTGGATGTGCGTTGGGAAAGTGCATTGCGCGGCTTCGTCGAACGGATTATGGTGATCGATGATATTGCCGATCGGAAACACGATTGCGATGTGCTGCTGGACCAGAATTTCTATGCAGACATGCAAACGCGCTATGCCGATAAAGTGCCCGAGCATTGCCAATTATTGCTGGGCCCACGTTATGCTTTGCTACGTGATGAATTTCGGAAACTGCGTGAGCAAGTCAAGCCGCGCACAGGATCGGTAAACCGAATCCTGGTGTTTTTTGGCGGTGTGGATGCGGATAACTACACGGGACGCGCCATCAATGCCTTGGCCGAGATGAGGGCCGAAGGCCTGCATGTGGACGTAGTGATCGGAGCGCAGCATCCATGCCGCGCAGAGATCGAAACCAATTGCGCTTCGAAAGGATTTGTTTGCCATGTGCAAACAAGCAGGATGGCGGAATTGATGGCGGCCGCCGATTTGGCGATAGGAGCGGGCGGTTCGGCTAGTTGGGAACGTTGTTGTTTGGGGTTGCCTGCGCTGAGCATATGCGTGGCGGACAACCAGCAACAACAGATAGCAGATGCTGCACAGGAAGGTTTGTTGTACGCGCCTGCGCCCGGCAAAGATTTGGCTGCTGTGATCAAGACGCATGCAACGGCGCTGATTGAAAATCCGTACCTACGGTGGCTTATTTCGAGCAAAGCTATGCAAACGGTGGATGGACGAGGGGTATCGCGAATCATCGGCAATTTGGGATGCAGCGGGATTGCAATCAGAAATGCCAATGAAGAAGACTCGTCCAAACTATTCGCGTGGCGGAACCACCTGAGCATCAGATCGGTGTCGAGGAATGCGGACCCGATTAGTTGGGAAAATCATCAGAAGTGGTTCGCAGCAGTCCTGGCTTCCCAGAATAGAGTCTTGCTCATCGGAGAGATCGACGAAGTGCCGATAGGTGTCGTGCGGTTTGACAAGCATGAAGATTGCGCCGAGGTTTCGATTTATCTTGTTCCGGATTCCAATCACTCCGGGCAAGGGAGAAATCTGCTGCTGAGCGCGGAGCAATGGCTGATCGCCAACCGACCGGACATTAATTGCATTCAGGCCAGTGTGCTTGGTGGTAACGAGCCTTCGGAGCGACTGTTTTTAGGATCAGGCTACCGAGTCGAAAGTACAAATTTTCTTAAAAAACTGAATTAAAAAAATGACTAGAGAATTCAAAATCGCAGACAAGTTGATCGGGCGGGACCATGCCCCCTTTATCATCGCCGAGATGTCCGGCAATCATAACCAGTCGCTGGAGCGCGCACTGGAAATCGTCGAAGCAGCCGCCAAGACCGGCGCTCATGGATTGAAGATACAGACTTATACGCCGGATACCATGACGCTTGACCTGGACGAGCGCGAATTTCACATCAGCGATTCCAAAAGCCTGTGGGCGGGTACTTCTCTTTACAAACTGTACGGCGAGGCCTACACGCCTTGGGAATGGCATAAGCCGATTTTCGATCGGGCGCGCGAGTTGGGCATCATCCCGTTCAGCACGCCGTTTGACGATACGGCGGTGGACTTTCTGGAAAGTCTGGATGTGCCATGCTACAAGATAGCCTCGTTCGAGAATACCGACTTGCCGTTGATCCGCCGCGTGGCTGCGACCGGCAAACCGTTGATCATTTCCACTGGCATGGCCAGCATCGCCGAACTGGATGATACGGTGCGCGCAGCCCGCGAGGCCGGCTGTAAAGACCTGATCCTGCTCAAGTGCACCAGCACCTATCCTGCCACGGCGGAGAACACCAACATCTTGACTATACCGCATTTGCGGGAGTTGTTCGGTTGCGAAGTAGGCTTATCCGATCATACGATGGGCGTGGGCGTATCGGTGGCCAGTGTCGCATTGGGTGCCACGGTCATCGAGAAGCATTTTACCCTCAACCGTGCCGATGGCGGTGTCGACAGTTCATTTTCGATGGAACCCTCTGAAATGGCGCAACTGGTACTCGAGACCGAACGGGCCTGGCAAGCGCTTGGAAAAGTGAGCTATGGCGCAACCGAGGCCGAAAAAAAATCCCTCCAGTTCCGGCGCTCTTTATATGTCGTGAAGGATCTCAAAGCTGGCGATGTATTGACCAAAGAAAATGTTCGGGCGATCCGTCCGGGTCTGGGTTTGCCTACCAAGTATCTGGAGCAGGTGCTGAGTAAGACGGTGAAGCAGGATGTGAAGCTGGGAACAGCACTTGCTTGGGATCTTTTAAGCTAACACATTGCGCTGAAAGTTTTTGAAAGAATTCATTACCCTCCTAAAAACCTTGATAATTCCGTTCTCACTGAGCCTGTCGAAGCGCATCACATCTCACTTCGACAAGTTCAGCGTGAGCAGATAATTTAGGGCCGAGTGAATAATTTGAAAGCACCTCAACCTCTATGATGTACCGTCTTTTCAATCTAGGCCTGCGCGGCGGCGGGATGGTCGGCAAATTTCTGCTGATCTTCTTCCTGGCGCGCATTCTACCTCCGGAAGATGTGGGAATGTATGGGCTTTTTACTGCCACGATGACTTATGCATTGTACCTTCTAGGTTTGGATTTCTACACCTATTCTGGTAGAGTCATGCTGCATTCTGAGAACAAAATGTGGCCGGCCATGTTGAGGGACCAGGCAGTGCTCTTTGTCTGTAGTTATTTGGTGGTATTCCCATTACTTGGACTGATCTTTATCTCTGGGCTGCTGCCGATTAAATATGTGCTCGTCTTTTATGTTTTGCTGATCGTAGAGCATCTGTCACAGGAATTGAGTAGGCTCATGGTGGTCATAGGTAAGCCGTTGGCTGCGGGTATCTTTTTATTTATACGCTCTGGCGCATGGTGCTATGTGCTGGTCGCTGCCCATCTTGCTGGTTATGCCACAGCGGAGTTGAAAAATGTGTTTTGGCTATGGGTTATGGCAGATACTCTAGTTCTAATAGGCGGCATCTGGCTACTGCGCAAGTTGCCATGGGGCAATATGACATGGGGTATAAACTGGGCATGGATCTATCAGGGCTTGAAGGTCGCGGCGCTATTTTTTATTGGCACCATTGCGCTCCGTGGAATGTTTACTCTGGACCGGTACTTTGTCCAGATATTTTCAAGCCGAGAAATGCTGGGTGTGTATACGCTTTTTTTGGGTATTTGCAACAGTCTAATCGGTTTTGTTGATGCCGCCGTATTCAGTTTTCGTTACCCAGCACTCGTTAGCCTCTGCAAGTCTGGTGAACAAGTAGCCTTCAAAACGGCTAAACGCAATCTCGGGCGCCAGACCTGGATTGCAGTCACGGTACTGGTTCTAGCCGCCGGACTTCTGGTTATTCCGGTACTGGAATGGATCGATAAGCCGATCTATTTGCAACATCTCCCTGTTTTCTACGTGCTGTTGGCGGCTTCGGCAGTTTTCGTACTCAGCCATATACCGCATTATGCTCTCTATGCCATGGGACACGACCGCAGCATCGTTGGCGCGCATATAAGTGGGTTTATTGTTTTTATCGTTCTCGGTGCGCTATTTGCTACGACGTATGGGATGATCGGTGTTGCGACAGCGTTGCTTATTGCCTTTGTAGTTGTGTGGGCGTTGAAGCAATGGGATTTTGTTAGTCTAAGCCATTGAAAAATGGCTCATGGATCGTAATCGCGGTCGGGCAAGTGGGTTAATTGTGCTAGGGCAGCGAAGTGTCTCGTTCGATTGGGAAATGTGCATAAATGCAAATCAATTCTAAAGTGTAACTCATGTTAATTAATAAATATTTGCAACTCGCGGCAACTTTATTTTTGTTGTTTTATGGGTATGGGTGTTCTGCTTTTACAATTTTAGCAAAACATGAGATTGACTCCGGTACAGGGCATTACACTGCGTTTCCGAATATTTATACATTAGACGACAAGGGGCAGCTTGGATTTTCTGTTACGGCGAGAAATAGTCGATCACATCATGATTCGACTGGGGAACGGATTGCCCTTGTATCAGCCGACTGCGGTATATCATGGCAACCAACAAAATTTCTACCGCCTGAAAAGGTATTTGCGAATAGACAAAAAGATGTCTATACCAGGATCGTAGCTAATGGTTGGCGGGTCTTGGGCAAGGGTGAGTTAGTTCCAGATGGTGCATATGTCTATAGTGAGAATGGAAAGAGCTTTATTGCTCAGGGCGTAGTCGAAAAGCGTAGCCTAGACAACGGGCGTAGCTGGAAAATCAGCCCACAATCTGTTCCGAAACATGCAGTTTTAATGAACTACAATTTAGCTTCAAATCTACACACTTCTCAAGGGACACGCATAACAGCCGTTTATTATCGGGAAAAAAACATATCCAGAGGCAAAGTTCTAATTGCACGTAAATCAGAAGAGGACATTAATTGGAGCTTCGTGACCTTACCAAATGGTAATGATTGGCCTAATGTTGGTTTCGATGAAACGGCGCTTTCGGAACTGCCCGATGGCCGTATCATTGCATTTATGCGCCCCGATCCGGATAACATTGCTTATTTGTTCTACTCAATCAGTAATGATAAAGGAAAGACATGGTCGAAACCAACAAAAACATAAATATTCGGTTATCCAGCGAGTGTAATTTTACATCGAGGAAAGCTTCTGGTAACCGTTGGGGTTAGACGCTCGATGCCGTTTTCGATTGATGTATATATTCTGAAGCCAGAAACTATTCCTGTTGAGAAGTGTTTTACACTAGATAGTGTTATAGGAACAAATCAATCGGATTTCGGTTATCCAATCACACTGTCATGCAATGATAATCTCGTAACAACTTATTATGTTCCTGGGTCAGAGGGTCATGATATGAAAGTGGTTTATCACTTCTTATAAGGTGAAGGCATAAATACTATGTTGAATAGGGCCTATAGTATTAGGTGGTGACAACTTGTTATTGACGTGCTCTCCTATTTTTTTGCCAAAATATATACTAGTCAGACAAGCGTGAAACGCCAATAATATTATTAACGAAGTCAGAGTTGCAGTCTTCAACAAGTTGTGACTCACTGCATTGACTCAATTACAATGGACTATATTTATGAAAACACTTTTCGTCTGTCAGACTCCGTTGCATTTTTTGTTAGCGACGCTATTGCTGCAAACAGAAAAAAAAGAAGCCACATTTGTATGGGTGGAAGAATCAGCAATAGATGCAGAATTCGTTAAAAATATTGTTAATATTAATAATGCAAAGCTTATAAAACTGCGTGGTGCTTACCGCTCAAAAGGTAAGATTGAGCGCGCATCGCATAGATTATCAAATATTAAAGAATTAAAAAATATAGTATTAAAACATAATTTTAATGAGCTTTTTATATTTAATGATTTGCCGCCTGAAACTCAATTTTTGATTCATGAAATTGATAAAAGCGGAGGTCACATTTTTTTAGGTGAAGATGGTGTCGCTTTGTATGAAACAGCAGGGATCATCAAAGCAAACATGCTTAATAAGCTTTTTGGCAAATTTGTATATGGAAAGTGGTGGAGTTCGGAAGAAAAAATAGGTATAAACCCAAAAATAAAAACGATTTATGCTTGTAAGCCTGAGTTAGTGCGAAGTGAAATTGCACACGCTAAAACCGTTTTGTGTATGCCTAAGTTGGGCGATCAGAGAATAATAAACCTATTTAAAACTATTCTACCGCCTACAGGTTCGACGGAAATATTTATACTTTGTATACTTCCACTATTGAATTCCTCTAGTGCACGTGAATTGAACAGCTATCTAAGACATTTAATGACGATTAAAGTTAAGCTTGCATTTAAATTTCACCCTAGAGAACAAGAGTTAAATGTTCTAGGGTTGACTCAAAATATACCGTCTTCTAATTACATCATAATGCCAAAAGATATGCCTGCGGAATTTTTTTGTATGATATCTCCGCCTCCTTCTATGGTAATTGGAAGTAGAAGCTCCGCACTTCACATAATAAACAGTCTATTTTCAGACATTCAAGTTCGTTACATTGAAGTATCCCTCAATCAAGATAGTGCAAAGTGGAAAAAATTTTATAACGAAATGGGGGTAAGTGAATTCGTTGAAAATCACGTTGTTTCACTAAATACTATATGAATTTTTTCTCATGCGAATCTTTTACAATCTATTAACTATATTGACAGTCTTTTCTGTGGTGTGCATTCCGGTAAGTGGGCAGGATACTAAAGTTCGAATTGATATTCCAGCAGATGTCCTTATGGATTTCGTTGATGATATGACATTGCCTCATGAAGATGTGCCTGCAGGTGTTCCCGAAAGTTATGATTGGGCAAAGAAACCTAGAGCTGGTAAGTGGAATAGTCCAGGTGATAAATTTAAAGCAATAACTGGCTGGGCTCAAGTATTTCCAGTCAAGCATGAGCAACCTCATGAAGTTGGCAAGGTAATTATTAGTGAACTAAGAACATTCGTTTTAAGTAAAACAACTGGACAATGGTTGAAAGTTCAAGATGGCATTATTCAGGGATCGCTTTATCGAGCAGATTACGTTAACAACATCACTTCTCCTGCCAATATCAAGATTGATAAAAATGTAGTAACCGTTAAAGTCCCTCTTGGGTCTGCTTTCCACTTCTGGCCCAAATCTGGGAAGTCAAGATTAAATCCAGATGATGTTGGTGCTGTATTAGTCACTGTAAAAGCAAGAGTGGAAATGAGAGAGAACACATCCTCATATTTATTAGGCCTTGGGGCAGATTATTGGGTTGACACAAAGGCATCTTGGGACCACTACAAGACTAATCAAGGGGTTGCCGTTGGCAGATTAAAAAGAGTTACAACGCAATGGCAATGGTTTGGAATGACAACTGCTACCAAAAAACAACTCGAAGTATTACGCGTAAATGGCTACCAAACTGTATTTAATTTGCAGCAATGATTAAACAATATTTACCTGTACGCCCAGTCCACCAAAATCTGCCTTTTGGAATTAAGCTATTTATCAATTTAGCGATGTTATATATGTTGTTGCTGTCGGTGTTGTATTTCTTCAATGTTGAAGCAATAAAACAGCTAGCAAATTTATTTGCAATAATGGTTTTTGTGGTTATTTTTATTTACGTTGTATTTATGGTGAGAGTGCCAAAAATTCCTGTAAGTTTGACGTATTCATTGATAATTTATTATCTGGCTATGTTGGTTTGTTTTGTTACTAATGGGCTTTCTCAGGATTTTGCGGTATATATAAAGATGCTAATTTCCCCGGCTTTTGTTATTTTTGGATATGCAATGGGTAAGCCTCCATATATTATGAATTATGTGCGGCGTAATATTTATTTCTCAATAATTATGTTTGTCGGAATTCCTTCGGTAACTATGATAATAAATATTCTCGGTGGTACATATGATGGCTATGCCCTTGGGATATTTGCTAACAGAAATAATGCTGCTTTATATATGATTAGCTTGCTTGCGCTTATGAATTGTTTTCACCTAAAAATGAGAGATTCTGTTGCGTTTGCTTTAATGGTAGGTGTTATTTTTGCTACTTTGGGTGTGTTAATAGCAGTTTTGTTAGCTTTATTGATTGTTTTTTTTAGCTTGAATAATATTCGGTTTGTTCTCTTAGCTTTTTTGTTGTTAGTTATGGCATATTTTTTTTCGGAAAATATCGCGGTTTTCTCCAGATTGCAAACAGCTTATGATTCATTGCTAGTGCTATATAACGCGGGCAGCGGAGCCCTTGATCAAATGACTTATGCCGAACTTTACAGTCTTACGGGGTCAACTGATCTATCATTGTTTTTTAGATTGAAGCATTGGAATGATATTCTCACATTATGGGGTAATTCACCTACGGCCACTCAATTATTTGGTTGCGGTGTTGGCGGTTCTGAAAAGAATACATTAAGCGGGTTGGTTCCACATAACGACTATCTAAGGTATTTTTATGAATGTGGGGTTTTTGCATTTTTTGGGTTTATTTTTTTGCAGTTTTCGATACTGAAAGGAATTGGACGCAATCATTTTCTAGTGCCTTTTTTAGTTATTTCAATTTATTTTATATCAGAAAATTTGGTTAATAATTATCTTGCAATGATAATTTACTATTTTTCGTCTGGGATGATTCTTCGTCAATTGGGTCGTGGATATAATAAAGTACAGAAAATTATTCCTGTGAATATTCTCAATCGATCTTCTTTTTCAAGGTTTATGAGTTCATAATGTTAATATATTTATGGGGATTCATTCCATTTGCAATGGGCTTTTGAAATATGTTATGTTCTAGGTCGATGCTTTTAATAGCGAGATTTAGATTTTTTTTATGTTTTTGCGACGTACTTGGTTTGATAATAGAAAGATAATATGCCTCGTTTGCTCAATGTAAATAATTACCACTATCGCCGAGGCGGTTCAGATGTTGTCTATCTGGAACATGCCAAACTCATGGAAAAATTAGGTTGGGACAACGCCTTTTTTTCAATGCATCATTCGAAGAATTATCCTTCACCATGGTCTGAGTATTTCGTTGATGAGATCGAATTTGGTCATAACTATTCTCTGACAGAAAAAATTTCAATGGCTTCAAAAGTTGTTTATTCTTTTGAAGCACAGCACAAGCTTCGGCGCTTGATCTTGGATTTTTCGCCGGATGTTGCGCATTTGCACTGTATTTACCATCATTTATCCCCAGCTATTCTCCCTGTATTGAAGTCAGCAGGGATTCCGACAGTGATGACTGCTCATGATCTTAAAATCGCATGCCCTGCCTACAAAATGCTTAATTCAGGGGGGGTGTGCGAGCGTTGTAATCATGGCAGCTTGTTGAATGTGATAAAGCATCGGTGCATTCGAGATTCTTTGCCAGCTAGTGTCATTGTGGCACTTGAGAGTGGGTTGCATCGTTATCTCAATACATACAAAAATCATCTTGATCGGGTGGTGGCACCAAGTAGATTTTTTGTTGAAAAATTAATCGAATGGGGTTGGCCTCGTGAGCGGTTGGTTTATATTCCGAACTATGTGGATGTAAGCAAGTTTGAACAGTTGTATTCGCCTGGAAATTATTTTATCTACTTTGGCCGCTTGGCGCCTGAAAAGGGAGTAGGTACTTTGATAAGAGCCGCAGCCAAAATAAATGTGCCGCTGAAGATTGTTGGTACTGGGCCGGTTGAAGTAGAGCTTAAAAAACTGGCTGCAGAGGTGGGCGGAGAGATGGATTTTCTTGGTTATCGTTCTGGTGCCGAATTGCACGATTTAGTGCGAGGCGCGCTTGCGGTTGTGTTGCCTTCTGAATGGTACGAGAACGCTCCAATGAGTGTGCTTGAAAGTTATGCGCTAGGTAAACCTGTAATTGGTGCACGTATAGGAGGCATACCGGAGATGATCATAGAAGGAGAGACCGGTTGGACTTTCGAAAGCCAAAATGTCGAACAACTAGCCTCCTGTCTACAGGAGGTAATGGTTACTAAGGATAAGGAGATTGCTTGTATGGGCAATTCTGGTCGTAATTATGTGGAAAAAACTTTTAGCCGCCAGCGTTATGAGAATTCGATGCTTGCGCTATATAAGGAACTAGGTGTCAAGGTATAGATTGGTCATGAAAACGTTAAGAATCCTCGGCACCCGTGGTGTCCCCGCCGCTCATGGCGGTTTTGAAACTTTTGCAGAGCATCTGGCGCTGTATCTGGTAATGCATGGTTGGCGCGTCGTGGTGTATTGCCAGAAAGACGGCACAGGTCCCGTGTATGAAGACACATGGCAAGGTATTGAGCGGGTACGTATTCCGGTTGCACAAACAGGCCCGAAGGGGACTATCGTGTTCGACTGGAAAGCTACGGCGCATGCCGCCCCGTTTGGCGATTTGTGTTTGACCTTAGGCTACAACACCGCAGCGTTTTGCGCTTTGCTTCGCATGAAGGGTGTGCCTAATTTGATCAACATGGATGGCATTGAATGGTCGCGCGCCAAGTGGGGGCCGGTCGCCAAGACCTGGTTCTGGCTGAATGATTGGGCGGGTTGTTGGTTGGGTAATCATCTCGTGGCCGACCACCCCAAAATCAAGGAGCATTTGAAAAGCCGCTGGCTGCGCGAAGACAAGATCACGATGATTCCTTACGGTGCGGATGCGGTTACGGATGCACATGCCGAAAAGGTGAGTGTGCTTGGTTTGGAACCTATGCGTTATTTAACAGTGATAGCGCGCGCCGAGCCGGAAAATTCTTTGCTGGAAATCGTGAAGGGTTTTTCGAAAAAGCCGCGAGGTTACCAACTTGCAGTGCTGGGTAATTATGACCCGGAGAAAAATGCGTACCATCGCGCCGTGATGGATGCGGCCGGCGCAGAGGTGTTATTCCTTGGGGCGATATACGACAAGGCCGTGGTGCGAGCTTTGCGCTTCCATTCGGTCGCCTATATTCACGGGCATCAGGTCGGGGGGACGAACCCGTCTTTGATCGAGGCGATGGGTGCTGGCAACCCGGTGATCGCGCACGACAACCCATTTAATCGCTGGGTGGCGGGTGATTCCGCGCGGTATTTCAGTGATGCGGATGCGTGTTCCGATCGATTGGATGAGGTTTTACAAAGCCCGAGTGTGCTTGGAGAAATGAAACAGGGGATTTTGCAGCGCCACCAGGAAGAATTTACCTGGGAAAAAGTGTTGGCGGAGTACGAAGCCTTGCTGGCTGAGTGGCTACCTGGCCCTAGCGCAGGGCATTAAAGATTTGGTCAAAATTAACTTCCTGAAATTCAGCCTTAGTTCCGTAGGCCGGATAAGCGCAGCGCATCCGGCAGCTATGCGGTGGATGCGCTACGCTTATCCACCCTACCATATTTTTATTTCTTAAACTTAACGGCATTGGCTCCGTTACGCGAAGAGAATTTTAGAGTGGGACGGGGTTTGCAGCCGCGTCCCTCAAGTTTTGAGGCTGACGACACCTTGAAGCATGCAAGAAAGCCTACGGACGGGGCAGAATTATTGGGTTGGAAGGCGGAGCGCGGCATAGAAACCATATGCGAGGATCATTGGCGGTGGCAGATAATACAGATGGCTATAGATAAATCCGATCCGCTTGTTTTTTTCCGTGAAAATCGATAGGCGAGTGGGGGAGCGACGCCCACGTCGCGATCAAAGTCTTGGCGCCGGACGGGATATGTGTCCCGTCCGTAATGTTTGCCACTTTGGAATTCCAGGATAATTCGCGTGGATAAACAGTTTTCAAACGTTTGGGGCGGGATTGCAAACCCCGCCCCGCTCAGGGTCATGCCTATACATAAATATCGTCATACCCGCCGGGAAGCGGGTATCCAGGGCCAGGGGTGGTAAGCTCAAAACGTCCCTGTGCCCTGGATTCCGGCACTCCCTGCCGGAATGGCGATATTTGTGTATAACGATGAGCGCCACAGTGTGGATGCAATGAAAAGTTTTTCAATCAACGAAAAATGTAAATGACTAAGAAAGTAGCATTAATTACGGGTATTACAGGGCAAGACGGTCCCCACCGTTTAGGGGCTGCCGATACTCCTAGCATGCGGAAACCCTGTGGATGGGGCAACATGCCCCAGCAGGCAAGAATATTTGGGCAAAGCAATATGACTATGTATAAGAAATTTTCCTGTTGGCGTATGTTCAGCTTGAGTTTCGCGCTGTGTCTAATGGCGATTTTATTCATGGCGGAACTG
>Ga0208626_1000285_pt1 | contig 18521 bp, 20 predicted proteins | sample LakWasMet10_HOW4_2_FD_183860 | JGI IMG/M metagenome (GOLD analysis project Ga0208626, IMG submission 183860) | Freshwater sediment methanotrophic microbial communities from Lake Washington under simulated oxygen tension - Sediment Metagenome... | ecosystem: Environmental > Aquatic > Freshwater >... | reverse complement strand
AGTAATCATAAAGCCAGATAAATGATGTGCCGCATCAGGTGCAATTGGCATTGCAAATCGTAAGAAACTGTATCCGCCAAGTTTAAGTGCAATCGCAGCCAATACTACTGAACCACCAGTTGGCGCCTCTACGTGAGCATCTGGCAACCAAGTATGCACTGGCCACATTGGGATTTTTACAGCAAAAGCTACAAAGAATGCTAAGAAAATTAATATTTGCACATTGAGCGGCATTTGGTAGTTATAGAAATCTACAACTTCAAAACTACCCGTGCTCATGTACAAGTAGATAAATGCCACCAACATCAATAAAGAACCGAGTAATGTGTATAAGAAAAACTTAACTGTGGCATACACGCGATTTGGGCCGCCCCATATACCTATAATTAAAAACATTGGTATTAACATGGCTTCCCAGAATACATAATACAAAATCGCATCTAAAGCGCTGAATACACCTATCATCAAGCCGCTCATAATAAGGAAACTTGCCATATATTGCGCAACATGCTTTTCAATGACTTGCCATGCCGAAATAATAACAACCACTGTGGTAAAGCTTGTGAGCATAATCAATGGGATAGCGATACCATCTACCCCTAAGTGGTAATTAATATGAAAGGCTGGAATCCAATTGAACCCCTCTTGGAACTGAAAGCCGCCATCAGCGAAATTAAAATGTGTATAAAGTGGAATCGTCACCAAAAAAGCTGCTAAACCACCTATAAGTGCAACCCAACGAGTAGTGTCTGGCTTGTTATCATCAGAGGTAAACAACACTGCAATACCAGCTAATACTGGCACCCAAATAGAGTAACTTAGGATATGACTAAAGAAATAGTCTGAGCTAAAGTAATTCAACATTTTTATACTTTATTAAAGAATGTGAGCATCAAAAATACACCAATAATCATGGCAAATGCGTAGTGATAAATTAGGCCTGTTTGCAACTTGCGTACAACGCCTGAAAGCTTACCTATCAAATTTGCGGTACCATTGACCATGGCACCATCGATGACTTTCACGTCGCCAGCCTGCCAAAGCTTATTACCAATAAAGACTGAACCTGCTGCAAATATACGTTCATTAAAACCATCAAAACCATACTTACTCTCAAGGATCTTGTTAATAGTAAAAAATTTATTTTGGATACTTGTTGGGATATCTGGTCGCTTAATATAGAAAAACCAAGCAAACGCAACGCCTGAAGCTGCAAGTAATAATGGTAATGACGTGAAACTATGTAAAGCCATCCCTAGAGCACTATGTATCACTTCGTGCCATTCATATGTAAGCTCATGCATGGCTGGGTGCGCGGCAGAGTCAACGAATATAACGCCCTTGAAAAAACTACCATATAACATTGGTTCGATTGCAAAATAGCCGATCGCTAATGATGGTATTGCTAGTAAAATTAACGGCAACTTAATGACCCAACCCGGTTCGTGTGGATCATCTGTTGGTGCTAGACCATGATGGTGATCTTGGTCGTCATGTGCATCATCGCAATGGTCGTGCTTTACAATACGCCATTTTTCGTCTCCGTGAAATACCAAGAAGTACAGCCTGAAGCTATAAAAAGCAGTGATAAATACACCAATTAATACTGCAAAGTACGCGAAACTACTACCAGTAATCGTTGAAGCTTTTGCTGCTTCAATAATGCTATCTTTGGAATAGAAACCTGAAAACAATGGCGTACCAATTAAAGCCAATGAACCAATTAAAGATGTAATCCAAGTCACCGGCATGTATTTTTTCAGGTTGCCCATATTTCGAATATCTTGGTCATGGTGCATACCCATAATCACCGAGCCAGCACCTAAGAATAGCAAGGCTTTAAAGAAGGCATGCGTCATCAAATGAAATATCGCTACAGAGTAAGCTGAAGCACCTAACGCGACAGTCATATAACCAAGCTGTGATAAGGTTGAGTAGGCGACCACACGTTTGATGTCATTTTGAATAATACCCAAGAAACCCATAAATAGTGCGGTAATGCTACCTATGATCATCACGAAAGAAAGCGCTGTTGAGGATAGTTCAAACAATGGTGACATACGTGCCACCATAAAAATACCAGCAGTGACCATGGTTGCAGCATGAATTAATGCAGAGATAGGTGTTGGACCTTCCATAGAGTCTGGCAACCATACGTGCAGTGGTACTTGTGCTGACTTACCCATTGCGCCGATGAATAGCAATATACAAGTCACTGTCATCAATGACCATTGCGTGTTACCTATTAGGCTAATTTGTAGATCTGTCATTTGCGATGCTACTGAGAACACTGCTGCGTAATCTAAGCTACCGAAATGGAATAATATCAAGCCAATACCTAATAAAAATCCAAAGTCACCAACGCGATTCACTAAGAAAGCTTTTAAGTTGGCATAGATGGCCGTTGGACGCGTATACCAGAAACCAATCAATAAATATGAAACCAAACCAACCGCTTCCCAGCCAAAAAACAACTGCATGAAGTTGTTACTCATGACTAGCATTAGCATTGAAAAAGTAAATAATGAAATATAACTAAAGAAGCGGGTATAGCCTTTATCTTCATGCATATAGCCGATGGTATAAACATGTACCATGAGTGAAACAAATGTCACAACAACCATCATCATGGCTGAAAGTCTATCGATTAAGAAGCCTATCTCAAAAGTGAAGTTTCCACTTTTTAACCAGGAGTAGACTGTTGCATTATAAGGTGCACTGGTCATTGCATCATTAAGTACATAAACTGATAAAGTAAATGCAGCGCCTACACCTAAAATTGTGATGATGTGCGCAGCGGCTCGCGGCAATTGCTTACCAAACAAGCCAACTAAGATTGCCGCCAATAAAGGTAATAGAGGAATAGCGAGATAAATTTGTTGCATTGTCATTCTTTTCGCTACCCTTTTAATCTATCTAGATCATCCACATTAATCGTGCGTAAATTTCGGAATAACACCACTAATATTGCTAAACCAATTGCAGATTCAGCCGCTGCGACTGTGAGGATAAAGAATACAAAAACCTGACCTGCAATATCGTGTAAGTAATGCGAGAATGCAATGAAGTTCAGATTAACAGCGAGTAACATTAGCTCAATAGCCATTAGTAAAATAATTACATTTTTACGATTTAAAAATATTCCAATCACACTAATAGCAAACAATAGTGCACCTAAAATTAGGTAGTGAGATAAGCCAACCATTATTTAGTCTCCCGCATATTAGCTGTATCTTCAGCATCTTCAACAACCGTATCCATTTTTAAGATGCGAAGTCTATCGGATTTTTTAACTAATACTTGTTGAGATGGTTCTACTGATTTACTTTCTTTTCTATCTCTCAATGTCAAAGCGATTGCCGCCACAATGGCGACTAGTAATACCACTGAGGCTAATTCAAATGGCAGTAAGTAATCAGTATAAAGCACACGGCCTAACTCTGCGGTATTGCTGTAATCGGCTGTACGCGCTGGTGGAGCTGTGACTTTATCGATACCAAAGTTACGTACACCTACGATCATTACCATTTCTATTGCCATTAAGCCGCCAACAGGTAGTGCAACGGGTAATGCGTTCCAAAAACCCTCGCGTAACTTATCGAGATTAATATCGAGCATCATGACAACGAATAGAAATAGCACCATGACCGCGCCCACATAGACTAATACTAATGCAATCGCTAAAAACTCAGCTTCTAATAATAACCAAATACCAGCTGCTGTAAAGAACGCCAGCACTAAGTACAAGGCCGCATATACCGGGTTACGGGTGGTAATCACACTAATAGCCGCATAAAGCAATACAGCAGCTAGCGCATAAAAAACGATGTCTTGAAAATGTAAGCCAAAAAAGGTCATATCGATTCGGTTCTGCCTAAACTCTTATATTTATCTAAACTCTTTATCTTGTGCACGATCAGCAGCAATTTGCTTCTCATGTTTATCACCCACTGCCAGCAACATTTCTTTGGTATAAACTAAGTCGCCACGTTGCTCACCGTGATAATCAAACACACGCGTTTCAACAATAGAATCCACTGGGCATGACTCTTCACACATACCGCAAAAAATGCATTTAGTTAAATCTATATCATAGCGTGTGGTACGGCGCGTATTATCTTCGCGCTGCTCTGACTCAATCGTAATAGCCATTGCCGGACATACAGCCTCACACAGTTTACAAGCAATGCAACGCTCTTCACCATTTGGATAACGGCGTAAAGCATGCAAACCACGGAAGCGATTTGATTGTGGCGTTACTTCTTCAGGATATTGCACCGTGATTTTAGGCGCAAAAAAGTAGCGGCCTGTTAACGCCATCCCTTTTAGTAGCTCAACTAGCATTAAGCTAGAAAGCGTTAATTTAATTTTGGCGATCATAAATTTTTAAGTCAATATCAAAATAAATCAGACTAGTGGAACAAGTAAGCATATGGTGTTTGCATCATGCCTCCGACAAATACGATCCAAACAATGGTAATTGGAATGAATACTTTCCAACCTAAACGCATAATCTGGTCGTATCTATATCTTGGAAAGGTCGCTCTAAACCACAAGAATAAAAATAATAAGAAGCCCACTTTAGCCAAAAGCCATAAGAAACTATCTGGTATGAAGTGCACGGGTGATAGCCATCCGCCTAAGAACATGATTGCAGCGAGCATAGATACTAAAATCATATTGGCATATTCAGCTAAGAAAAACACAGCAAATGCCATGCCTGAGTACTCCACATGAAAACCCGCAACAATTTCAGACTCACCTTCAGCCACATCGAATGGTGCACGGTTAGTTTCAGCCACAGCACTAATAAAGTAAACAACGAAGAGTGGAAATAAAGGTAAGAAATACCAATGCCAAAAACCGCCCTCTTGACCCATCACGATTTTGCCGAGATTCAATGTATTCGCGCACATTAATACGCCCACCAAAGCAAAACCCATGGCAATTTCATATGACACGATTTGCGCTGCAGATCGTAAAGCGCCTAAAAACGCGTATTTAGAGTTAGACGCCCAACCAGCGATAATCACTCCATAAACCGCCACTGATGTCATTGCTAATATATAAAGCAAACCAGCGTCCACATTAGCTAATACCAGAGTGGCATCAAACGGTACAACCGCCCATGCAGCGAAAGCTGGTGCTATGGCTAATACGGGGCCTAATAGAAATAAGGACTTATTTGAAGCGGTAGGAACAATAATTTCTTTAAATAAAAGCTTTAGACCATCGGCAATCGGTTGCAACAAACCAAAATAACCCACACGATTAGGACCTATACGTACTTGCATATAGCCGATGACTTTTCGTTCAGCCAGAGTTAAGTAGGCGACGGCTCCCATCAAAGGTACAACGATGACAACGATTTTAGCTAAGGTCCAAACAGTCAGCTGTACTGCTGGCCAGTAGCTACCAAATAGACTTGAGCATGTCTCTAAAAACGATGCCATCATGTGCGCGCCTCTATAACAGTTGCATCGCCTTTAAGTTGCTCAGAGGATAACTTCTCAACAGTAATATCACCCATCAAATCACCCAAACCAACCGTATCTTCATGTGCAGCAGCTACTCGTATACAACCTTTAGCAACATGCTCATCTAACTTCACAGTGAGTACTGCACTGCCTTTATCTTGCTTTACAGAAACAAGATCACCGTCAACTAAACCTAACTCAGCTAATTGGCTCGCGCACATCCGTGCCATTGGTTTAATGTTGTATTTAGTTTTTTGTAGCGGTGTTGAGCGACGCACAATTGGATCAGACTCATATTGTGGCACCTCACCAATGCGCTGTAAGCCTTCATGCTTAATGTTAACTTGAATCTCAACTAGCTCTTTCAAGTTATTATTCAAGCTACGCCAAACCACGGCAGATGGCTTTTCCCCAGCAAAAGCAGCCTCTTTTACTTGCTCGCTAGTTTCATAATCAAAACCTTGCAAACCTAGCGTATTCGCCAAAACACGTAAGACTTTCCATGCTGGGCGACACTCACCTAATGGCCTGGTCGCAGCAACAAAGCTTTGTACTCGGCCTTCCATACTCATAAATGTACCTGAAGTCTCGGTAAATGGTGCGATTGGTAACAGTACATCGGCATTTTCTAAAGCTTGAGATTTAAACACTGTTAATGCAACAACGCACTCAGCTTGCTCCATTGCCGCCTTAGCTAAAGCTGCATGCTGACAATCAAGCTCTGGCTCTATGTTCACAAGCAAATAAGCCTTGCGCGGCACTTCTAGCATTGCACGTGCGTGCATGCCTGTACTGTTAGGCATCACGCCTAACATATGCATACCAGTGCTATTTGCAGCAGCTGGCAAAATACCGCCTTTAGCACCTGAGATACCACCAATCGCCTCGGCCATACTATACATTTCAGTAAATCTAGGATCACTTAACGCCATATTACCTAAGAAAATACCGACTTTTGGTGAAATTAGATCATAACTTTCGCCATGCCCAGCCATGCTTTCTGCAATTGCTTGGGTATTAGGACGCACTTTGATATCTGAAAGCAGCTGTGTAAGAGTTGGTGGCAAACATAGAGATAGTTTCTGTAAGCCAGACATAGCTTTAAGCACTTGACCAAGCACGTTAACTATATCATTTGGACGTACAATCACTTTATGTGCAATATCCATTAAAGGATTATTATCTAGTGGGCTGATCATAGATAGCTCGGCACCGTTAGCAACTGCTTTGCGAAAACGCTGTGCTAATAATGGATGCTCGTTACGTAGATTTGATCCAATGATTAAGATACGATCTAGCTCTTCAATTTCTTGAATATTGCAACCCATCCATGGTGTTCCTAAACGCTTGCCATCTAGCCTAAAGTCGGTTTGGCGCAAACGGTAATCCACGTTACCACATCCTAAACCATCTGCAAGCCTCTTAGTAAGATAGCCTTCCTCCATCGTACTGTTCGGAGAAACAAGCACTCCGAGTGACTCTACGCCATGTTCAGTCGTTATATCTTTAATCTGGCCTGCAGCAAACTCTAATGCTGTTTTCCAATCTGCTTCTACCCAATTGCCGTTATGTTTAATCATTGGGACTTTAAGGCGATCTGGGCTGTTCAAGCCTTCATAAGAGAAGCGATCACGGTCTGACAACCAGCACTCGTTAATACTCTCTTTATTACGTGGCAATACACGCATGACCTTATTGTCTTTTACATGTACTTCAATATGCGAACCCAAGCCATCATGAGGGGCTATGCTTGGACGACGTGTCAGCTCCCAACTACGAGCTGAATAACGGTAAGGTTTACTGGTTAACGCACCAACTGGGCACAAATCGATGATATTACCTGACAGTTCTGAGTTCACACTCTTATCAACGTAAGCGGTAATCTCAGCATGCTCGCCACGACCGACCATACCAAGTTCCATCATACCGCCAACTTCTTTTAAAAAGCGAACACAGCGCGTACATTGAATACAGCGTGTCATGTCCGTACTAATCAGCGGGCCTATATTTTTGTTGAAAACAACACGTTTTTCTTCAGTGTAGCGTGATCCACTAGTGCCATAAGCAACGGCTATATCTTGTAAATCGCACTCACCTCCTTGATCGCAAATTGGGCAATCAAGCGGGTGATTAATTAACAAGAACTCCATCACACTCTTCTGCGCTTCTACGGCAGATTTAGAGCGTGTGAAAATCTTCATGCCATCTGCCACTGGTGTTGCACAGGCAGGTAATGGTTTATTAAATTTCTCAACCTGCACCAAACACATACGGCAGTTAGCTGCTACTGATAGTTTAGGGTGATAACAAAAACGTGGTATGGCAATACCGGCCTTATCTGCGGCATCGATAATAGTACTGCCGTGTTCGACTTCTAACTCCTTGCCATCAATTTCAATATTTAACATTATTGACTTTCCACCATACTCTTACCGTGCTGAATGTAGTATTCAAACTCTGGTCTAAAATGCTTAATGAAACTTAACACTGGTGTTGCTGCAGCTTCACCTAACGCACAGATAGTACGACCTGCAATGTTGTTACTTACATCGGTTAGCAAATCTAAATCTTCCATTTTGCCTTTACCGTTAATAATGCGATCTACCACTCGATAAACCCAACCCGTGCCTTCACGACACGGCGTACATTGACCGCAGCTCTCTTCATAAAAGAAATAAGACAAACGATGCAAAGCTTTAACCATACAAGTGGTTTCATCCATCACAATCATTGAGCCAGCACCTAAACTAGAACGTGCCTTGCTCAAACTGTCATAATCCATAGTGGCTGCCATAATCGCCTCTGCTGGCATCACTGCTGTTGATGGCCCACCTGGAATCACCGCTTTAAGCTTATGACCTTTCCAAACACCACCCGCTAGCGCTAATAGCTCATTAAATGGTGTGCCCATTTTCACTTCATAGTTACCTGGTTTTTCTACATGCCCAGATACTGAGAATAATTTAGTACCTCCTGAGTTAGGCACGCCTAAATCGGCAAAAGCTTGTCCGCCATGCTCTAGTATCCAGGGAATAGAGGTATAGCTTTCCGTATTATTAACATTAGTAGGCTTACCAAATACACCATAACTTGCCGGAAATGGTGGCTTGAAACGTGGCTGACCTTTTTTACCTTCAATTGACTCTATCAATGCGGTTTCCTCGCCGCAAATATATGCGCCATAACCGTGTACTGCATATAAATCGAAACTAAAGTTGCTACCAAGAATACTTTCGCCTAAATAGCCGGCTTTTTTAGCTTCATGCAGAGCGGCTTCGAAAAGCTCATAATCTTGCCAGATTTCACCGTGAATATAGTTATAACCTACGCGTGCACCTAATGTATAAGCTGCAATTGCCATTCCTTCGATCAACTGGTGTGGATTGTAGCGAATAATATCGCGATCTTTAAATGTACCAGGCTCCCCCTCATCCGAATTACACACCAAATACTTCACGCCATCAAAATAGCGCGGCATAAAGCTCCATTTAAGTCCTGTTGGGAAGCCTGCACCACCGCGACCACGCAAGCCGGAATTCTTAACCTCCGTAATAATATCGGTCGCTTTAGTTTTCTCAGTCACAATCCGCTTTAGTGCAGAGTAACCACCGAGCTTAGTATAAGTTTCTAACGATGCCGGGTTATCTTCTGTGAGTGTACGTAAGGTCACTAAGGTTTGACCCTTCAAATCAGTCATCACAACAGGCTTATAAGTCGCCATTATTTAAGCCCCTCGAGAATCGCATCCACTTTCTCTACTGTCAAAAATTCATGCATTTCAGTATTGTTAACGTGCATCAAAGGCGCACCACCACAACAACCCATGCACTCACCTTCTTTTAGGCAGAACTTCCCATCAGGAGTGACCTCATTAAAACCAACATTGAGCTTAGTTTTTAGATGATCAACAATCACATCACTATCGCGCAACATGCATGAAATATTGGTGCAGATTGTGATTTTGTATTTTCCGACGGGTGATAAGTCGTACATATTATAAAAACTTGCCACTTCCATCGCAGCGATTTCAGGCATAGCTAAATATTGGGCAACTTCAGTAATGCTTTCTTTTGACAACCAGCCGCGCTCTGTTTGCACAATACGCAAAGCACTCATCACCGCCGCTTGACGCTGATCGGCCGGATATTTTGTCAATTCGTAATCAATTTTTTCTATGGCTTGTGGGCTTAACATTTTTATCTATCAGAGCTAATTATCTATCTATTTCGCCAAATACAATATCCTGAGTACCGATAATCGCTACTAAGTCAGCAATCATGTGGCCTCGTGTCATTTCATCTAAAGCAGCTAAATGTGCAAAACCTGGCGCACGTATTTTTAGGCGGTACGGTTTATTTGCGCCATCAGACACCATGTAAATACCAAACTCACCTTTTGGATGTTCAACTGCGGCATAGGCTTCTCCAGCTGGTACATGGAAACCTTCAGTAAATAGCTTGAAATGATGAATCAAGTCTTCCATGTTGCTTTTCATACCTTCACGGTCTGGTGGCGCAACTTTGTTATCACTTGAAATCACTGGGCCTGGGTTTTTACGCAACCAATCGACACACTGTTTAATGATGCGATTTGATTGTCTAAACTCTTCCATACGCACCAAGTAACGGTCATAACAATCGCCGTTCACGCCTACAGGGATATCAAAATCTATATTCGCATATACTTCATAAGGTTGTGTTTTACGCAAATCCCAAGCGACACCTGAGCCACGCAACATTGGACCGGTCATACCTAACTGTAAAGCACGCTCTGGAGTGACGATGCCAATATCAACGGTACGCTGTTTCCAGATACGGTTATCAGTCAGCAAAGTTTCGTATTCATCGACATATTTAGGGAAGCGGCTGACAAAGTCATCGATAAAATCTAACAATGAACCTTGACGGTTTTCATTTTGACTTTTAACTGTTTTAGCATTACGCAGTGGCGATACTTCATATTGCGGCATTTGTGTTGGCAAATCACGGTACACGCCACCTGGACGATAGTATGCAGCATGCATACGTGCGCCGGAAACCGCTTCGTAGCAATCAAATAAATCTTCACGCTCGCGAAATGCATACAAGAACACCGTCATTGCCCCCACGTCTAGCGCGTGCGCACCAAGCCACAACAAATGATTTAATACACGGGTAATTTCGTCAAACATCACACGTATATATTGTGCACGGATAGGCACGTCAATACCCATCATTTTTTCTATTGCCATCACATAAGCATGCTCGTTCGACATCATAGAAACGTAATCAAGCCTATCCATATATGGCACAGATTGTAGGTAGGTACGGTTTTCAGCTAACTTCTCAGTACCGCGATGCAGTAAACCTATGTGTGGATCTGCGCGCTGAATCACTTCACCATCCAGCTCCAGCACCAAGCGTAAAACGCCGTGTGCCGCAGGATGTTGCGGTCCAAAATTCATGGTGTAATTACGAATTTCAGCCACGATGCGCTCCTTCATCACGAATCACACGTGGCACATTATTGCGCTCATCAATCGTCACAGGCTGGTAAATTACGCGCTGTTGCTCTGGGTCGTAACGCATTTCAACATTACCAATCATAGGGAAATCTTTACGGAACGGGTGACCAACAAAACCATAGTCAGTGAGCAGTCGGCGTAAATCTGGGTGGTTTTCAAACATAATACCGAACATATCGAAAGCTTCACGCTCATACCAGTTTGCAACTGACCATATGTCAACCAGTGTCGGCAGAATGGGGAAGTCTTCATCTTGCGCAAATACGCGTAAACGCACGCGATGGTTAAGTGATACAGAAAGCAGGTGACAGACTACTGCATAGCGCATACCATCATAGGCACCATCACCGTAAGCTTGATAATCCACTCCACTTAAATCAATTAACTGCTCAAACTTTAAGGTAGCCTCATCACGTAGTATTTGGCAAACTGCCAAATAATCTGCGGCTTTACACTCAATCGTAATTTCACCTAGCGCAACAATATGTTGAGTGATTTTTTTGTCTAGCGAAGCCTGCAGATTATTTAATAACTGGTCTAATTTAGCTGACATATTTTTCTTCTAGCTCACACTATCTTGCGATGGTGCTAGTGCGTTTGATTTTATTTTGTAACTGAATAATGCCATAGAGTAGCGCCTCAGCCGTAGGTGGACAACCGGGCACATAGACATCGACGGGTACAATACGGTCACACCCACGTACCACGGCATATGAATAGTGATAATAGCCACCACCATTAGCACATGAACCCATTGAGATTACCCAGCGCGGCTCTGCCATTTGGTCATACACTTTACGCAGTGCAGGCGCCATTTTATTCACGAGCGTACCAGCCACAATCATTACATCTGACTGACGGGGACTTCCACGAAAGACGATACCGAAACGGTCTAGGTCGTAACGTGAGGCGCCAGCATGCATCATTTCTACCGCACAACAGGCTAAACCAAAGGTCATCGGCCACATTGAACCGGTACGTGTATAATTGATCACCGTGTCTAGTGTTGTTGTGACAAATCCTTTTTCTAAAACACCTTCAATACTCATAGCTTATACTGTTCCGTCTTGAGGTTTAATCCCACTCCAAGGCACCTTTCATCCACTCGTAAATAAAACCTATCACTAGCACACCTAGAAATATCATCATAGCAATAAAGCCAAATAGACCGATTTCTTTCAAGACAACCGCCCAAGGGAATAAAAACGCTATTTCTAGATCGAATAGGATAAATAGGATAGCAACAAGGTAGTAACGAACATCAAATCGCATGCGAGCGTCTTCAAACGCCTCGAAGCCGCACTCATAAGGAGAGTTTTTTGCTGAGTCAGGCTTATGTGGTGAAACTAATAAACCTAGCACTAGTGGCCCAACGCCGACCGCCAAGCCCACGAGAATAAACATCAATATCGGAAAGTAATTTTCTAGCACTTACTACCCCAAACTCAATTTCTGAAAACTAGATTTTTTAAGAAGACTCTATCAAGTTCGATATACAACCCTCTTAGATTAACGTCATACTATACTTTATATTTACATACTATTAATGACGTAATTATTACGAATACCTAGAGAATAACCGTTTAACTCTTCGATTTAAGCAACACCACTCCAGCTACTTAATATATTGCTGGTGCCGACGGAGAGACTCGAACTCTCACGACTATTCGTCACAACCACCTCAAGGTTGCGTGTCTACCAATTCCACCACGACGGCAACTTCCAATACCTATCTTAGAGAGTTAAACTACTTTGGGATATCTTGTCCCGGTGCTACTGGCGGCTTAACTACATCAGCCTTTGTTGCAGGATTAGATGTGTCAATGACAACGCTTTTCTCAGCTAAAGCTTTAACCACACTACCGCCACTCTCTTTGTGACTAGACATATATGCTAAGGTTAAGCTTGTAGTAAAGAATATCAGCACAAAAATTGCAGTGGCGCGACTCATGAAGTTAGCTGAGCCAGATACGCCAAATAAACTGCCAGACGCACCGCTACCGAATGAGGCACCCATATCTGCACCCTTGCCATGCTGTAAAAGAACCAAGCCAATCACGCCTAGTGCTGCTATCACATGAATTACTAATACTAATTTTTCCATTTTCCACCTAATACTATTTAGTTTTTACAACCAACGCAGAGTTCAAGTCACGGTAAATCGTTACGCCGACTCAGGCTGCAACTCGGCATATTTGTTCAAATTCTTGTGCATTTAATGAGCACTTGCCGATAAGACCACCGTCTATATCTTGCATAACAAATAATTGTACCGCATTTTGTGGGTTTACGCTGCCCCCATAAAGGATTTTCATACTTGCTGCAGCTGTTTCATTTAACGTTGCAACTTTACCGCGGATAAATTCATGCATACTTTGCGCTTGATCTGGGTTTGCAGCCAAACCTGTGCCGATAGCCCAAATTGGTTCGTACGACACTACTGATTTAGCAAATACAGCAGCACCATATGTGTTAATGATAGTATCTAATTGCTTGCCAACCACCATTTGCATAACACCAGCCTCGCGCTCAATCAAGGTTTCACCCACACATAAAATAGGCGTTAACTCGTGCGCTTTCGCCTGTATGAATTTAGTGGCGATATTTTCATCTGACTCACAATAAGCAGTCGCACGTTCTGAGTGACCAATAATCACGTAATTGGCACCAAAGTCTTTAATCATTGAAGCACTTACTTCACCTGTATACGCACCGGCCACGTCTTTACTTAGATTTTGCGCACCCCAAGCAATATTAGTATTTTGCAGCATGGATTGCGCTTGCGCTAAATAAGGATATGGAACACAAACGACTACATCGGTATTTTTGAGAGATGATAGTTGATCAATATAAGCTTGAAACAGCCGCTTATTTTCGGCTAGATTGCCGTGCATTTTCCAATTGGCAACGACTAATTTTTTACGCATGCTAACCTTAATTGATATTTACAGACGTAATTTTACATTTTTAATTATGGATAGTCATCGTTTAACTAGACAATGAACCTCTTAAATAATAGACTTTCCGCTATGGTATGAACTTAACTGATTAATTACATTTCGTGCCTCAATAGCAACTTCTGATGCACTAAGCCCAACTGGGCCTAGCGCTTTTGCCACTAAAGCATCAGCTGCTGCACCATGTATAAAAACACCAAGCTTAGCCGCATCTAAAACACATAAACCTTGCGCTAAAAAGCTGCCAATAATGCCGCTAAGCACATCACCTGTACCACCGCTAGCAAGACCAACATTCCCCGTAATATTAATAAAGTAATTTCCGTCAGTATGCGCTATCACTGTGTTAGCGCCTTTTAGCACACAAATTGAATGTAAGGCGTGAGCTAACTCAAGTGCGCTTTCAGTTCTGGATTGCTGAATTTCTTCACTAGACCGTCCAAGTAATCTTGCCGCTTCACCAACGTGGGGCGTAATGACCGTTCCAGCGTAACGACTTTTGCAAATTGCAGCTAAATGTGGGTACTTTGCAAGTAGACTAAGTGCGTCTGCATCTATCAACATTACTATATTTTGACTTAACCAAAACTCTAACAACTCAACGGCTGTTTGTGATTGACCAAGCCCCGGACCAATGACAACACAATCTAGCTGTTCTAAGTTGGTTAAATCAGCAGGTTTACGATACATGATTTCGGGATGAAGCACATCAACGCTAGGTGCAGCGCTTGATAAACAAGCCGCATAAATACGCCCTACACCGCTGAGTAAGGCTGCTCTTGATGATAGTAATACAGCCCCTATCATACTAGCATCACCACCAATAATCGCCAGACTACCAAATGTACCTTTATGTGCATCAGCCTTACGTTGCGGCAAAGTGTTTACAAGCATGCTATGCACTAGCAAGTGGGGGTTACTTTGTTCAGTTTGGATGATAGCCATCTTAAATACCTAAATACTTAAGTCTAATGATTGCTTAAGCTTTATTCGTCACATAGTGCAAATTTAATTGCACTTTTTGCGACCCGTTATAACTATTGGTTTGTAACTGGTAGGCCGCTTTAATCGCGCCGGGTAAAAACTCCGCGTGATTAAAATAAATTGCATCTATAATACTTGCATCCTTTTTCAGGCTAAGTTTAAGATGCTTCTCACCTAATACACGCTGATTCAGAACTTCAAACTCATCATAAAATAAAGGCTGTGCAAAGCCCTGTCCCCACACTTGATTTTCTAACACTTGCGCAGTGGCGAAGGTCATCTCATTTTTACTCAAACTACCATCCACCTCAAGTACTGACTCCAAATCAGCTGCTGTAATCAAGCTTTCCACTACCGCCTCAAAGCTCTGATTGAACAGTTCAAAATCTGCCTGCCTAATGGTAAGGCCTGCTGCCATGGCATGCCCACCAAACTTTAAAATTAAATTGGGTTGATGTTTACTGAGCAGGTCTAGCGCATCGCGTAAATGCAAACTCGCAATCGAGCGACCTGAGCCTTTAAGCAAACCATCGCCAGCATTTGCAAAAGCAATCACTGGGCGATGATAACGCTCTTTAATTCGCGAGGCCAGAATGCCAGTCACACCTTGGTGCCAATCCTCTTGATAAATACTAATGGCAAATTGGTTATCGATATTAATCTCTTCTAACGACAAGCTTGCACCATCTTGCATATCAGCCTCTATGCTACGGCGTTGCATGTTTAAATCTTGCAAACGCTGAGCGATGGTGGTGGCTTCTTGTTCAGATTTTGCAAGCAAACACTGTATGCCTAATGTCATATCGTCTAGCCTGCCAGCGGCATTCAAACGTTTATATTGCATCCCATATTTACGGCTTAAAATGTATAACATGACTCTTCTTTTTGGCACCTCAAAACTATTCATCAAATGAGTCAATAATAATTGTCACTACCTCAACCACCTATTACCTTTTAAGAGCCTAAGTGCAAATACTTTAGGTTGCAAAAGTGTAAGCTAACTAATTCAATGCCCACACTCCATTGTAGCTTCTCTTTTAAACCTGCATTTCGACAACGATAAATCAATGAGTTAACTACAAAAGTTGAGTTTTTAAGTGTTACAAATTGCATCTAGTTTGTTGGCTTGCATTTATCCGCTAAAACTGTTTATCCAGTTCTGCCGACTTAGCAGACTTGGTATTAGGACTAAATTTACTTACTTTGCAACACTCTAACTCTAAAATTAAATTGTGATTAGTAAATAAATAAGTAGTCGCATCATGCCCGTAAGCCGTTAAAAACTCTAAGATGAAATCTGGGCAGAGCCCAACACTAAAACGGACTGTTAACTGTATCGATAGGATATTTTTTTAGGTTCATTGTTAGTTTATTGCCTAAATAGTGGTCTATTACAGAGTAAGGAGTTTAGAGGTTTGAAATCTGTGAGATCTAATTAATCAAATTTACATTTAAGAGTTGAAATGGAAACGGCCCACTCGAGAACAGGCCGTTAATCATTTGTCTTAAGGGGGAAGCAAGTTTCCTTACTCGCTGATCCTCAAGCGCACAACCGAACAATATAACTCTATACAGAATGCGTCAACTAAAATAATACTTAGTGTGGGTTACACAGCTTTAGCGCGTTTCTCCAGAAGTTAGATATTTTTAGCAATGATGTTAGTTGGAAGGTTGTCGATACTTGATTGATTTTTTTCTTCCCAATACTCTCTCAGCCCATCATCTCCTTTTTGCTTTGCCCAATCAGAAAGTAGCTCACGGTCTTCAGTATGCTCGTAATATGGCACAGCCATTCCACACGATGTTTGCACTAACTCAATCGAAAGATCAAATATCTGGCGTGCGCCAGGCAAGGGATTGAAGTGGGCAAATAGATCTTTCCAATCATCGTCGTTCTTGTGGACAACTCTTGCCGTTCCATAAAGCCGAAGAATAAGAGGAGGACCTTCAAATGCACAAAACATGATAGTCATGCGCGGGTCTAACTGAACGTGAGCTGATGTCTCATTACCGCTCCCCGTTACATTAAGCCAGATTACCCGATTATTATTTAATACTCGAAATGAATCCATTCCTTTGGGGGAAACATTGACTCTACTATTAGAGGATGCTGTACCAACGAAAAAGATTTTCTGTTCGACGATGAACTCGGTTAATTTCTCAGAAAGTGATTCGTATTGTTTACCCATTCCTTATCCTTGATACTTCTATCAAATGAGGCTGTAGTGATAGTATTCTCATGTGCAATCTTGCCGTTAATTGGTTAAAACAGCAAGCCTAAGAAATTGCTATTCCGAAAGTAGTCATTGAAAATCCTCGCTCACCTTTGCCTCTGCATTAAGTTCAAGCCACACCGCCGTATTTAACTGAATTCAATATTTGCATTACGATTAGGAATCCCTCCTGTGAATTTGAATAATCAATAGGTTTTTCATCCAATAGCTTGTGATATGCAAATAACCATTCATGTGCTTTTTCTTCTGAGCCAAAAACTTCTACCGCTTCCTCTGTAATAAGCTCATTATTAGTCATCATCCTTCCTCTCTATCGAGACCGGTATAGTCGATCACGTCTTCACGACTATACAAAACCTGTCAAGCTCCATCTAATTTCGGTCCCCTTATTGGATTTTTACCAAAACTGGCAAGATGATTAATCACCTTTCGCGGTGCACAACCCATTGCTTCAGCAATTTTTGTTGCAAATATATACTTTTGATTAAACTGATCAATGGTTGATCTTCTAATGCGTGTACCTCTTTTTACCTGCTTAGAGATCACTTCAGATTGCAAATAGCCTAAGCTTACTAATTCATATGCTACTTGCTCTTTGATACCTAAAATGTTTGCGGCTTGGGTAATCGTTAGCCAAGTACCCATGCCATTCTGATTTTTAAGCTTCCAATTTTTTAGTTCTGACTCTTTAAAATTCCATGCTGCAATAACAAAGCAAATTGAATTCTCAAAGACTAATTTATAATATGATATTTTTAACCTGTTTAAGTACATCTGTTTGAAAAGTATTTCATCTTAAACCCAAGTCTTAATAGCTGTGATTCAAAATCGTCACTGCCGACCCGAAGCCGTCCTTGAATAAATTAGTACCTTATGGTGGCAATGAAACCTAGAAACACGACATTTTCTTAAAAAAATGTAACTAGTGGCTTTTTTCAAAGTAATACGGAGAGATTGCACATGTCAATGAAATCAGATTCACAACTTCGTGTCGAAGAAATGCAAATGCTTGCTATTGAAACATTCGGCAGTAAAGCTATGGCTGATGCATGGCTAAATAGTGAAAACTTTGCTTTAGGAGCAACACCGATAACCATGGCTGAAACTGATACCGGACTTATGGAAGTTAAGAAAATATTAAGTGCTATAAGTTATGGTGGAGTAGTATGATTTTTAGCTTTTAATTAAGTGACGCCTAAGGGCCCTGATTGAAGTTTATGACCGGCTACTATTAGGCTGATAATCGCATTTCTTCAAAGCTGACACTAATAATCTTCACTCCCGACCCAGGCTGTGTAAAAACGCACCATTTGATATAATTATGCAACGGCATTTGTTGGAGCATATAGATGAAGCGATTCATTCA
>Ga0208626_1000279_pt1 | contig 18760 bp, 20 predicted proteins | sample LakWasMet10_HOW4_2_FD_183860 | JGI IMG/M metagenome (GOLD analysis project Ga0208626, IMG submission 183860) | Freshwater sediment methanotrophic microbial communities from Lake Washington under simulated oxygen tension - Sediment Metagenome... | ecosystem: Environmental > Aquatic > Freshwater >... | reverse complement strand
ATTGGGGATTGAATTGGAATGCAGCCTTAGAAACAGGTGGTGTATTGGTGAGTGATGAAGTAAAAATAAATGGAGAAATCCAATTTGCTAAAAAAGCATAATTAAAATAGTGTTAACGTGTTTATTGAATTAAAATAAACACGTTAACTTTATATTCAAATTAAAAACCACACTAATCCATTGCATATGGAACGTTCTCGTTTTTTAAAATTAATGTTGGCTTCACCACTACTATTTTCGGCTATGAAACTAAGAGATTTAGAAACCATGACGCATGGTTTAACTGAAACAGAAAAAATGCCTGTGTTATTTTTAGGACATGGCAGTCCGATGAATGCCATAGAGGAAAATGAATTTGTTGCTGGGTTTCGTGCAATGGGAAAAGACATTCCAAAACCGAAAGCGATTTTAGTGGTATCGGCACATTGGGAAACAAAAGGCACATTTGTAACGGCAATGGATAAACCTCAAACGATACATGACTTTGGTGGTTTCCCGAAAGCTTTGTTCGATTTTCAATATCCTGCTCCTGGCAGTCCAACAACTGCAGCAGAAGCAAAAAAAATCATTACCAAAACAACAGTGGGATTGGATGATAAGTGGGGATTGGATCATGGCGCATGGTCGGTAGTGACACACCTTTACCCAAAAGCAGATATTCCTGTTATTCAATTGAGTATTGATTATACTCAAAATGCACAATACCATTATGAGCTAGCCAAAGAATTGGCTTCCTTACGCAAAAAAGGAGTGTTAATTATTGGTAGTGGTAATATGGTACACAACCTTGGGATGATTGCCTGGGATAAATTAAATGCCGATTCATACGGTTATGATTGGGCGATTGAAGCAAATGAAAAAATGAAAAAATTTATTTTATCGGGCGATCATCAACAATTGATTAACTATCGTTCGCAAGGCAAAGCTTGGGATTTAGCAATACCAAGTCCGGAGCACTATTTACCGCTATTGTATACGCTTGCATTAAAAGATGAAAAGGATAAAGTATCCATTCACAACGATAAACCCGTTGCAGGTTCATTAACGATGACCTCGGTGAAGATTGGGTAAGGAAAATTATATTTATAAAAAAGCCGATACAATTGTATCGGCTTTTTTGCTTTTGAAATAGTGATTCTAAAGCGCATCCAAAATACCCAACAACACATCCAGAAAAATAGAAGGATCGCCAATGCCTGCGGTAATTATTCCAACAATCAATAACACAATACCTATCGCAAAAAGCATAGTCGACAATGGAGGATTTGAACTCATTAGGGCAGCAGAAATTACAATCAAAATAACTCCTGAAAAACCAATGACTAAACCTAACAAGATGAGTACATCTTCATAATCACGAGAACGTGCTTTTGATACTTTCGAAGTTGTAGTTTTAACAATAGTTGAAACAATTGAACGCTGTTTGGGTGCAGACGCTATTGCAGCAGATGAATGTATTTCATTGTCAGAAACAGACTCCGCTTTAATCAGAGAAATTGATTTTTGGGCATCACTACTTATTTTATCATCAGCAAGCGCCTCCTCCAACTTTTCAGTTGAATTTGCAATTACTTCATTCGACTTTTCATTTGCAGGGAGTTTATTTGAAGAGTCCTGTTTAATAGACTTATTCGGCACATAAAATCCTGGACGGTACAATCTCTTTTCTACGGAACAAGAAAAAAGAAAAAGTATAATTGATAATAATAGCAAGTAGCTACTCTGCTTCATTTATCTAAAATACAATTTATTCGGAAATAAAAAAAGCCTCAGATTTCTCTGAGGCTTAATAAATAACATTTAAGATTCTTTAATCTTTATCCCCATCACTTTCCTTCTCTACTTCCTTTTTAATCAAAGAACCATTTGAATCAAAAATGTAATCAACATTATCAATTTCAACCTCATAGCTCACCTTTCCTGCTGCATCAGTAATTTTAGCTGCTTCTTTTACTTTTTTACCCGTTAAATTTTTAGCAATATAATCAGCAACTCCTTTTGGCAATTCCGATTCCTTGATTTCAACTTCCGACTCCATGAATTTTCCATTACTATCATACACAACGCTTGTTTCTACTTTGTTTTCGTGAAATTCTACTTCATAATTTGCACCTTCTTTTTCCCATTCTTCAGCTTTTGCTGAAGGATACTGCTTTTTAAAAGCTTCTTTTACCGGAGAAGGAACATCCGCTTCTTTTACTGTTTGTGCATTGGCAAGACTAAGTCCTAAGCCTAATGTTACGATTGTGAATAGTGTTTTCATTTTTATTTATTTTTAAATTTATAGTACAATATTAAGTTTTGAATTTGAAGCAAATCTGTAGTTAAAAAGAATAACAAAAAACATGATAATTATTTATATAATCATAATTCAGACTATGCTTATTTATGATAGCAATTTGTTTTACCAATGCCAAGCCAAGACCCGTAGAAGTAGCATCCTCATTTTCCTTGTAAAAGCGAGCAAACAATTTATCTGCACCAGCCTTTAATGCTTTTCCTTGATTCGAAACTTTGAACCCTTCTGAACTAAGCACTAATTGTATTTCACCTTTCTCTGCTGTGTATTTAATGGCATTAGAAAGTAAATTAGAAACAATCATATCTGCTAACATAGGATGAATGTTTACCTGTAGATTTGCCAAAGAGCTAATTACTCTAATTTGTTTCATTTCAATTAAATCTTCAAACTGTTTTAGTTTATTCGTAACTATATCAGTAAAGTTCAAGGTTTCTATAATACTAAATTGATTGTTTTCAATTTTACTCATCAATAACAGTGTCTGATTTAACTTGCTCAAACGACTGGCAGTTTGATTGATTTCAATAATTTGTATTGCATGTTCATCTGTTAATCCTTCTGTTTGCAAAAGTACTTCTGTTTTATTTTTTATAATAGCTAATGGCGTTTGCAATTCATGTGAGGCATTCTCCGTAAATGATTTTAAATTATTGAAATCATTGGAAATTTTTTGAGTCATTTTCACAATCGCCTCATTTAATTGCTGAAACTCTTTTGTAGAATTCTTGTCAATTGCTAAAACTTGGTGTTTTTCAATTTCATAATCATTAATTTGCTTGAGTGTTTTAAAAAAAGATTTCCAAATGACCTTAGAAAACAAAAAATTAATTGTGATAAAAACTACTATTAACAATATTATAATGATTGCAAACGATTTAAATATGGTTTCTATTAAATCATCGGCTTCCAGTAAAGAGCTGCTAATTGTACATATATAATTTTTTCCTTCAAATTGCAAATTAAAACGAAGCTGCTTGTATGGCAGTTCTTCCTCTTCTGTTTGTATATAAATTAACTGATCGCTCAAACATTCTTTAATAGGTGCTTGAGATTCAGTAAAGTTTAATAACTCTTCGAATGAAACAGATTCTGGTAATTTATGATTCTCAGAAACATACTGCTCTACTTCATGTTTCTTTGCATAAAGTGCTTCAATAGCTTCTTCATTCATAATGTTTTTAAGTTGAGTATAGAAAATAAATCCCCCAACCGAAAAGACAACGAGTGCCACAAAAAGCAATATCAACGTATTTTTAGTTAATAGTTTCATTCTGCTGAAAATTTGTATCCCATTCCATAAGCTGTTTTAACATAATCCTCACTGCCTTTTTCCACTAGTTTTTTACGTAAGTTCTTTATGTGAGTATAAATAAAATCATAGGAATCTGCCATGTCCATATCGTCTCCCCACAAATGCTCTGCAATTGTTTCTTTTGTTAACACTCTGTTTTTATTGTTGATTAGAAAGAGAATAAGGTCGTATTCTTTTTTTGTTAAGGTTAATAAAACACCTTTTACATAAACAGTCGACTCACTAGGTTTTATAGTAATTTCATTAAATAAGATTTCATCGTTGCCTTCAAATTTCCTTCTTCTTAGAACCGATTTTATTCTTGAATTTAGCTCTGCTAAACTAAAAGGTTTTGATAAATAATCATCCGCTCCTAAATCCAGTCCCTCAATTTTATCATCAACAGCATTTCTTGCCGAAATGATGATTATACCTGCCTGTGATTTTAATCGTTTAAGCGATTTAACTAGATTAAGACCATTGCCATCAGGCAGATTAATGTCTACCAAAATACAATCGTATTGATACAGTTCAATCTTTTCATCGGCAGATTTAAAGTCCTTAACAACCTCGCATAAATACCCCTCTTGTTTCAGATAGCTACTTATCGAATCCGAAAGTCCTGTTTCATCTTCCACCAATAGTATTTTCATGGTACAAATTTGATTTAAAATTCTGAAGCAATTCTGTTTTTTTGATTAACGGAACTGTTAATGTAGCTGAAATTCGGATAATTAAACGAAAAGGTTAGAATGATTTTTAAGAAATTTCTTTACTCTACTAGGTATAGAAACAAAAAAAGCAGACTATCAAAGATAATCTGCTTTTTAGTACCCGGGGCGGGACTTGAACCCGCACTATCGCAATGATAACAGGATTTTAAGTCCTGCGTGTCTACCAATTCCACCACCTGGGCATCCTTTTCACTATACTCTAAAAATAAGCCCTTTCGGTTTTATTTTTGAGCGAAAGACGAGGCTCGAACTCGCGACCCCGACCTTGGCAAGGTCGTGCTCTACCAACTGAGCTACTTTCGCTTAATGGGATTGCAAAAGTAACTATTTTTTTAATTCTGCAAAACTTTTTTCAAAAAATCGTTAGAATTTTATTTCGCCCCATTTTTAGCTGCTTTTAAACATTTCCGTATATTTATAGAGCAAATACAAACGATTATGACCAAGATGAATAAAGTAATGGCAGGCTATCACATGTTAATGATACTGTCGCAAGTAGACGGAGATTTCGATAAAGCAGAAGGAAAAGTGATTGTTCAGTACCTGAAAGACGCTTTCCCGTACCGCTTTAACCTTGATCATGAAATGGAAATTTTGAGTGCTTTGCCTCAATCCGACTACTTTTTGCACTTTAACAATGCCATGAACGACTTTTACGAAGATTCTCTTCCACAAGAGCGTACCGACTTTTTAAACTTTGCCGTTAAAATGGTTAAGGCCGATAAAAAGATTACTGCTGACGAAAACAAATACCTTAAAGAATTATTCTTTGCTTGGGAATCGGAATTTGAAGGTGCTTAATTAAGTTAAGGTGTTTAAAGTTTGAACTTATCAAATTAAACTACCCACCAATCATTTTCTTTATTTCATTCAATTTCATTAATGCTTCCACTGGTGTTAGCATATTGATATCCGTTTTTTGCAACTCATCTTTAATATTCTCCAACACCGGATCATTCAACTGAAAAAAGCTTAATTGCATATTGTCGTTTACTGGAGCAATTGCAGGCTGAAAATCGCTAACTGGTTTCTCCGAACGTTGAACTTTTAACTTTGAACTTTTTCCTCCTGTTTCTCTCTGACTTTCCAGTTCTGCTAATATCTGATTGGCTCTATCCAACACCTTTTTAGGCATTCCAGCCATCTTTGCTACATGAATACCAAAACTATGTTCGCTGCCACCAGGAACCAATTTACGCATGAACAATATTTTATTATTGATTTCCTTTACAGATACATTGTAATTTTTGATGCGCTTCATCGATTGCGTCATCTCATTCAATTCATGATAATGTGTTGCAAACAATGTTTTTGCTTTTGCTGTAGGGTGCTCGTGAATAAACTCTGCTATTGCCCATGCAATCGAAATACCATCGTAGGTGCTTGTTCCTCTACCAATCTCATCCAACAAAATCAAACTTCTGTCCGATAAGTTATTTAAGATGCTTGCCGTTTCATTCATCTCCACCATAAAGGTTGATTCGCCCGATGAAATATTATCGGATGCTCCTACACGTGTAAATATTTTATCAACCAACCCTATGTTTGCATGTTTGGCTGGAACAAAACTTCCCATTTGTGCCATCAATACAATCAATGCTGTTTGGCGCAACAATGCCGATTTACCACTCATGTTCGGACCGGTAATCATAATCACTTGTTGCGTTTCATTATCGAGGTATACATCATTTGCAATATACTCCTCGCCTATTGGCAATTGTTTTTCGATTACCGGATGGCGACCATCCTTGATGTCTAATATTTTATTTTCAAGAATATGCGGACGCACATAATTGTTTTTTTGTGCAATGGTAGCAAATGATAACAAACAATCCAATCGGCCAATTAAAGAGGCATTCAATTGTATTACAGCAATGTAATCGGTTAAGGAAAGAATTAAATCACTGAACAATTTAGTTTCGAGTGCCATTATTTTTTCTTCGGCACCCAATATTTTTTCTTCGTATTGTTTTAACTCTTCGGTAATGTAACGCTCTGCATTGGTCAATGTTTGCTTACGCATCCACTCCGTTGGCACTTTATCTTTGTGCGTGTTGGTTACTTCTAAATAATAACCAAACACATTGTTGAATGCTACTTTTAACGAAGGTATTCCGGTACGTTCACTTTCGCGTTGTTGTATTTGCAACAGGTAATCTTTGCCCGAAAAAGAGATGGCTCTTAAATCGTCCAACTCTGCATTTACACCTTCGGCAATTACATTTCCTTTGGCAATCAAATACGGAGGATCTTGTGTTATCTCTTTTTCGATGCGGTCGATTACCGAGCGACAAGGATTTAATTGCTCCGCAATTTTTTTTAAGGATTTATTTTTTGATTGATCACAAATTAATTTTATCGGTTCAATGGCACTCAGTGCACGTTTCAACTGCACCACTTCTTTTGGTGAAATACGTGCTGTTGCCACTTTTGAAATGATACGTTCCAAATCACCTATCAACTCCATGTTTTGAGAAATGGAATCTGTAAGTTCTGCATGCTGTAAAAAATAATCTACTACTTCTAATCGTTCATCAATGGGTGCTTTGTCTTTTAATGGCAATGCCAACCAACGTTTCAACATACGCGAACCCATTGGTGAAATCGTCTGATCGATAATATCAATGAGCGTACGTGCATTGTCGTTGTGCGAACCAAACAATTCTAAATTACGAATGGTGAAACGATCCAACCACACGTATTTTTCTTCTTCGATACGCGAAATGGTACTGATGTGTTTTACTTTATCGTGTTGTGTATCGGCTAAGTAATGCAATGCAGCACCTGCAGCAGTAATACCTTGCACCAAATTTTCGATACCAAAACCTTTTAATGATTTGGTGCCAAAATGTTTTAATAATGATTCCGAACCAAACTCATGGGTGAATGCCCAATCGTCTAATCCATAGCTGTAGAACTTATCGCCAAAGGAATCTAAAAATAATTTCTTTTTGTTTTTTTGAAACAACACTTCGCTTGGGCGGAAGCTTTGCAAGAGTTTATCGATGTATTCCACCGAACCTTCAGCAACAAAAAATTCACCAGTAGAAACATCCAAGAATGAAACACCAGCTTCGGAGCTTTTGCTGTTGCTTGGATTCGCGCTTAAGAAAACACTTGCCAAAAAGTTGTTGGCTTTGTGATCCAATACTTTATCATTGTAAGAAACTCCAGGCGTAACCAATTCGGTAACACCACGCTTCACAATGGTTTTGGTCATTTTAGGATCTTCGAGTTGGTCACAAATAGCAACACGCTGACCAGCACGAACCAATTTTGGAAGATAAGTATCCAAGGAATGATGAGGGAATCCGGCTAACTCAATGAATGAAGCATAACCGTTGGCACGTTTGGTAAGCACAATGCCCAAGATATTTGCTGCTTTCACAGCATCTTGTCCGAACGTTTCGTAAAAATCCCCTACTCTGAACAATAACAATGCATCCGGGTATTTAGCCTTGATTGTATTGTACTGTTTCATCAGTGGCGTTTCCGTCACTTCTGTACTCACTTTTTTTACCGCTTTTTCCTTTGCCATCAGCGTAAAAATACAAAAAGCACCAGCACCATAAATGCAAAGTTTTTAACACGTTTTGAGCAATTTGTTTTTAGATTTGTAGCAATGAACAGCATGGCACAAAATTCTGCTAAAACAATAATAACCAAGTGGATAAGCGATATCCGCTTTTGGATACTCTTGTTTTTTGTGCTTCGCTTGTATGGAATTACGCAAGCACCCATCGAAATTGCACACAATTGGCGACAAACATTCACCAATTTGGTAGCACGTAGTTTCCTCGAAGTAGATGCCAACATTCTTTATCCCAAAGCACCCATTTATGGCAACAATACGGGTGTGGTGGGAACCGAATTTCCACTGTTGAATTATTTTATTTTTCTGGTTTCAAAAGTGTTTGGCTATGCGCATTGGTATGGACGATTAATCAATTTGATTATTTCGAGCATTGGCATTTTCTACTTTTACAAAATAGTGCATGAATACATCAGCACTAAATTTAGTTTAACTGCAAGTATTCTTTTACTATGTTCCATTTGGTTTATCTTTTCACGTAAATCGATGCCCGATACCTTTAGCATTTCTATTTTATTCATTGGCATTTATTATGGTTTGAGTTATTTCCGCTCGCAAAAAACAATTCATTTACTGTTCTATATTTTATTTGCAAGCATTGGTATCTTGTGCAAAATACCTGGGCTCTTTCTTTTAGGTGTTTTTGTAATTCCGATTTTTGATTCAAATATTCTCCTGAAAACAAAAATCTATTTTTCGATTGCTTCTCTTATCGTTTTGACTTGTGTATTCTTTTGGTATTTCAATTGGGTTCCTTATTTAGAAAGCATTGAAGGCAATCAACTCTACTTTCCACGCAGTTTAAAAGAAGGCTGGATAGAAGTAATGGACCGCATTGGACTTACTGCTGAACGCTTTTATTTCAGTTCCATGCAAAGCTTTATTGCCTTCCTGTTTTTTGTGCTTGGATTATTTTTTATGATAAAGACAAAACAAAAAGCGGGTTTGATTGTATTTAGTTTGTTGAGCCTTGTTTTTTTCTTGTTTATATTAAAAACGGGATATGTTTTTCCATTGCACAGTTATTACATTGTTCCTTACACACCTGTAATGGCAATTGTTATCGCTTACGGAATTAACCAATTAAAAAACAACACTTGGAAATACGGATTGCTTGTTCTTTTGTGTATTGAAGCCATTGCCAACCAACAGGATGATTTTAGGTTTAAAGAATCCGAAGCCTATAAATTAGAATTGGAAAGCATTGCCGATAAAGTATCGCAGCCCAATGAGTGTATTGCTATTAATGGTGGTGAAAGTCCGCAACAGCTGTACTTTACACACCGCAAAGGCTGGCGATTGAGCAACGAGCAAGTGCTCGACAAAGAATTTATCAATTCTATTATTAAAAAAGGATGTAAATGCCTATTTTTGAATAAACATGAACTAGATACCACCGCATTGAATCTTGAATTTGAAGTGGTATATGAAGACGAACATTACATAGTGTACACGTTATAGAAATTAAAAATGAGAAAGTTAAAAAACGAAGAATTAGGACGTATTAGTGTAGATGAATTTAAGGAAGCAACGAAAACGCCTATCATTATTGTGCTCGACAATGTTCGTAGTTTGAACAATGTGGGTTCTGTTTTTAGAACGGCTGATGCATTTTTAATTGAAGCGGTATACTTATGTGGTATAACAGGAACTCCTCCCAATAAAGAAATACAAAAAACAGCCCTTGGTGCTACCGATAGCATCGCTTGGAAATATTTCAAGAATACCCTAGAAGCTGTTGAAGAATTAAAGAAAGACGATTTTTTGGTGTATGCCATTGAGCAAGCTGAATCGGCAATTATGCTGAACAACTTTATGCCAAGTCGTAAACAAAAAATTGCCATCATTTTTGGTAACGAGGTAAAAGGTGTTGAACAAGAAGTGATTGATGCCAGTACCGATGTTATCGAAATTCCACAAGTAGGCACAAAACATTCCTTAAACATTGCAGTATCGGTTGGTATTGTGATGTGGGATTTGTATTTGAAAATTAAGTAATCTTGGTTGTTAGTTGTTGGTTGTTGGTTGTTAGGTTTGAGTAATTTCACCTTTGTCATTCTTGAAAATTAGTAACTAGCGAATAGCGATTGGGGAATAGCTTTGTTGCATTTCACCGTTAGCATTCAGACCAACTATAGTAATTAGCGAATAGCGATTGGGGAATAGCTTTGTTGCATTTCACCGTTAGCATTCAGACCAACTATAGTAATTAGCGAATAGCGATTGGGGAATAGTTTGGTTGCATTTCACCTTTGTCATTCTGAGCGCAATGAAATGTAGCGAAGAATCTCTTCCAAACAACCCTTCCCGCAGATGCTTCGTTCCCTCAGCATGACACGCTATGCGCACTATCCTTAATCCTAATTCTAAAAATCCTTAATTTTCTTACGCTTCCCACACTCTTCGACAAGCCTGCCTGCCGGCTAGGCAGGCTCAGAGTGACAACACATAATCCCTATTCAATAATTCTTAATCAAGATTGGATTTTAGCCTAAAATAAATTTATTGAATTACAATCCATATTTATTGTTTATCAATAAATATTTATTATATTTGCGACATAATTCAAACTCTTAACAATTATGTCAAAATCAAACAACTTCGTATTTACGGGCTTAAAGATTGTTTCTTGGCTCATTTTCGTAGGCTTATGCATTGAAGCAGGAGGCTTGTTAGTTAATTTCTTTTTCAGTTTGTACAAACCCGAATTTGTCCAAAATTTATATCAAAAGTTGGACTTGAGCGAAATGTATGCTCGTAGTGAATGGGCTTTCTTTAGCATGTATAGTTTTATCATACTCCTATCGATGTTGAAGGTAATACTGTTTTACATTGTCATCAGGCTGTTGAGTAAAATTGATTTGACAAAACCTTTCAATAGCTACGTATCGAAACAGATTTCTTTAATGAGCTATTATACATTTTCGATAGGAATAATGAGTTATATCGGTAGAGAAGTAGCAAAAAACTTGCAACAACACGACTATTTTATTGACAACTTAAACCCGTTTTGGGAAGACAGTCAAGCTTTTATTTTAATGGCAGCAGTAATTTATGTAATTGCAACTATTTTTTCAAAGGGAGTTGAAATCCAAAACGAAAACGATTTAACCGTATAAACTATGTCAATAATTGTAAACTTAGATGTAATGATGGCTAAACGTAAAATTTCGCTGAATGAACTTTCGGAAAGAGTTGATTTAACATTATCCAATCTCTCTATCCTGAAAACAGGAAAAGCAAAAGCAATCCGCTTTAGCACATTAGAATCAATTTGTAAAGCATTAGATTGTCAGCCAGGCGATATATTAGAATATGTGAGCGATAAGAAAAAAACAACGAGTCGTTAATAGCAAATTAGTAACAAGCGAATAGCGATTGGGGAATAGTTTTAAATCAGGTAGATTTTAGATTTTAGACATAAGATATTAGACTAGAGAAATTTCACCTTTGGCATTTTTGCACACAAAAGTGCACACTGAACTTGTGTGGTCATGTTGAGCCTGTCGAAATACTTGCGAGGGCTTCCCGCGTTCTCGACTCCGCTCGAACTGACAACGCGCTATAGACAATCCTTCGCACGTTCTCGATACGGTTCGTTCCTCACCACCTGTCTGCCGACATGCAGGCTCGAACTGACAACGCGCAAAACCAACAACCAGCAACTAACAACTATCAACAAATTTTATATATTTGATAAACCCTAAAAACTTAAAACTATGCACATCAACTTTGTAGTATTATTACTCGCGGCATTAATTCCAATGATTGTTGGATTTATTTGGTACAACCCAAAAACATTAGGTACAGCTTGGATGAAAGCTGCTGATGTAAGTGAAGACAAAATGAAAGGAGCCAACATGGCTGTGATCTTTGGATTGAGTTTTCTCTTTGCTATTATGTTAGCCATGGCTGAACAATTTATTGTTATTCATCAGTACCATGTGTATTCTATTTTTCAAGGCGACCCAACAATGCAGGATCCTAATTCGGCAACATCACTAATGATTGCTGATTTTATGGCAAAGTATGGTAATAACTTCCGCACATTCAAACATGGTGCCTTACATGGAACCATTGCAGGAATTATGATTGCTTTACCAATTATTGGTACCAATGCCTTGTTTGAACGCAAAGGTGGAAAATACATTTTTATTAATGTTGGTTACTGGACCATCACCTTGGCTTTAATGGGTGGTGTAATTTGTGCTTTTGCTTAATCACAATTAACATTAAACCAAAACGCCTCGCAAATTGCGGGGCGTTTTGGTTTTGTATAGCTGTACGTTTAATAATTAATACTATTAATTATTATTTTGAATTTGTTGAAGTAAGTTTAGCAAATCTCTTTTCGTTAGTGGTGTAAACCATTAAACCCATTGCAAGGCCTGCGAAAATAAATACAATTGCTCCTACCACCAAACGCTGAAATGTAATTGAATGGTCGTTCCAAATTGCGGCTGAAAAAATCAAAGCAATTAGATAGGCTGGCATTGCCCAAATAAGACAACCGTAACGAAACACAAAAAGAAATTTATTCTTTCTAAAAACGCCCCATACCTTCATAAAATCTGTATCGTTTAATTTAAACATCGTGTAAATTTTTAGTGTAATGAATATGCTTTATTTGTTCAAATATAATTAAAATTAACATTTTGCATTATGGCGAGCACAGAAACTGTATACCACCCATTATCTTCTATTGTTATTATTGCTCGTTTTTTATTTTTGAGACAATAATTGTTTTAAAAAACAGAAACTCTTCAGATGTCATTGATTTTTTTGGAATCAAGTAAGTTGAACTATTACTGATTAAGGAAATAAAATGCTCTTCCAATTCCACTCGTTTAAATTCTGTCCACTTTTCAATGGTTTCTTTTTGGTCTTGAATGAGCGCAAAAGCAGTGTTTGTTAATATAATTTTATTGTGTTTTATTTTATCTAAATCGTCTAGGTAATTTTTCACTTCACGTTTCCATTTAATACTAGGTAATGCCTTTTTATACCAATTGAAAAAAGAATAGCTAAATAGAATTCCAATAACAATCAGAAACACAATATTCTCGCTGGTTGATAGGAGGTAGATGAGATCTGCAATAAAAATAACACCAATTAGTAGAAAGGTATTACGCTCCAATATTAATTGCTTGTTAAAAAAGGTCTTTTCGCTACCGTTTCGAAAATAAATCTCCTCAAAATCTTTACGACTGTATTTTAATTCAATGACTTTCTCGTCCATAAATTGAGCGCTGTAATTTTATGAAAATAGAAAAAAGCTGGAAGCCACTAGAACAACAGTAGAAATGAGTACCCCAACAATGTACTTGCGTTTCATTTTTGTTTCTTGTTTCATGAAAAAATAAAACAACACTATTGTAACAAGGACTTCAATTAGAATAAAGATTAACTTCATTGTTGTGGTCATTTAAAATAGATTTAAAAATATTGATTGTAAAACAGTATTTAATTATCAAATATAATCCAAACAAAAGTGATTTAGGATTGTGGAATGTTAATTTATACTAAATCACAAAAACATTTTTTGATGTATGGCGAGACGCCATGTTAAAATGGACACATTCACGCTGTTCAGTGTAAACTCTTCGGGACGCTACGCCTAACGGGGGGGGCATAATAATAATTTACAGTAAACAAAAACGCCCCTTTCAAAAATTCGGAAGGGGCGTTTTTATTTATTTTCCAAACAATGGATTGTTTTTAGGAGTAGGTGTTAACTTCCCTGCTTTTTCGTTTTCTTCATACACCTTTACCTGTCTGTGAACTTCAGGCATTACAGATTGGAATTTATCTAAGATCGATTCAATGTAAAGTTCTTTACTATTAACTTTATCAGTAGATTTCATTTTGTAAAAGACTATTTCACTGAATTTTACAGCTTTAATTTCACGATTTTGTTATCGCGCAATACAACAAGTTCCGTATTTTTAATTTTCTTAAATTCTAAAAGTTTTTCATACGCTTTTTCAAGTCCTTTTAGAATTTTAATTTTCTCTTCAAGTTGAATTTCAATTGTTGTCATAGTAATTTTTTAAAAGATTAAATTTCTTTTGATTCACAACATTCAGCATACCATCTATTTGCTTATCAGCCAAAAGCTCATGCTTACCTTCGGAATTGTCAAATACCAAAGCTCCATCTACCAATGGAAGATAAATATCAAATAGGTTTTTAATTCCTCTAAGATACCTTCTTTCGATGACCTCAGGTTCAATATTATGACCTCCTTCCGACACTCTTATTTTCACACGTTCTTTAGCTAATTCAGTGCTTTGAAGCCAAAAGAAAAGCAATGTAACTCTGTATCCTTTTTGTTTAGCTTCTATAATTTTATTTTTATAACTTTTTGTTGATAAAGTAGTTTCAAATGCAAAATTCTCGTTTTCGGTAAGCAATTCGTTAATTCTGTTTAACATTATTCGTCCAGCCTCAAAAGAAACTTTCTCGGGTTGAAAAGGAGATAAGCCTTTTGCAATTTCATCGGCATTGACAAATTCTTTACAATCCAAAATTTCAGGCAAAATTGTAAACGATGCTGTGGTTTTTCCAGCACCATTACAGCCTCCAATAATGTATAGTATCTTGTCAATCACAGTATCAAATTTACAAATTATTTTCGTTAATCCCCTAATTTCAGGAGCAAACCTGGTTGCAGCTAGTTTATCTGAGTTTTTTCTAGCTAAAATGCTTCTATTATTCCTCCTTACACAATTACTTCCCAGCTTTTGCAATTTGATCGATATAGTTACGGACATCGTTTAGTTTATTGAGTGGGAGTTGTTTTAGGGAATTGGTAATGTTTCCTTTTGGTTGGCCGCGTTTGAGTTTTTGAAGTTCATGGTTTTTGTAGAGGCCAGTTTTGTCATTGTTTTTCCAAGAGAAAAGGTCATCGATGGAGCAATTGAGCAGCAAACAAATTTGTTCTAAATGCTTGAATGAAATGCTTTCTACTTTATTGTTTAAAAGCCTGCTGGTGGTATGAGCCGTAAAACCATTTTGTTTTAAGAAATGATGCGGATTGTCAATTCCTTTGTCTTCAAATACCCTGTAAAGATCTAAGTGTAGCATGGAATGAAGTTAAAATGTGAAACTGTTTTAAAAGAAAACGTACTACTTCTGCAAAATATTTTAATGCTTTGAGAAAAAGATGCAATGCATTAACAATAATTAGCAATGTTCTTTAAAAAGCATGCAATAACATTTAAAAAACATGCAATGCTTTTGTAAAAGGATACAATGAAAATAAAAAAGGAGGTAATGATTGGGATAGTGTGTTAAAGTATTTTGTTTGTGGAGTGGATGTTTTATGGCGAATGCTTAACGCAAAGGTAAAAATTATCATTTGCTGCCTTTGTTTTTACTTAGGTATGCTGTTATATAAGAAGAATTTAAATTTCTTTTTTATTTTCACAAAATAAAAACAATAATTTAGTCCATCAGATTCATCATTCAATTCATTTGGTTCATATGACGTTATTCTAGCCTCATACACTAACAAATTATTTTCATCACAATTCGAAAGGTATTTAGGATAAAAGTCGCGCATTAACATTTTCGAAATCCTAACACCCCGCTTCTTAAAACAATCAAACATAAAATCGTCAAATTCCTTATAGGCTTCGCTAATAAAAGAGTCCAGTGGAATTATTAAGGAGTATTCCTTGGAAGTGCAAAGTTGGCAATGTATTAATTTTAATGAATGACGTTTTATTTTTTTCGTGTCTTTAGTCTCAAATGCTTTAATTAACTCGGTTGCTAGCTGATTAAGAACAAGCGAGTCGGATAAGCTTAATTTTTGCGACACCATTGAATCGGGAAGAACTATTTTTCCATATTTTATTTCTTCTGCCGTTTGAGAAAATGAAATACATGTTGTCAACATGAGAATTGTCAATAGGATTTTGGATTTTGTCATCATATGCTTGTAGCTATCTAATAACTATCATTAGCTAATATACAAAAAATTATAAATTTTATTATTCGAATAAAGAATCAATTATCTCCCCACAATTGTGGAGTGTTTTTGTTTTGCATTTTATTCTTTTATTGATTCATCTAACAATGTAAGCGAAGCTTACAGATTAAAACTGACACCAGGCGGAGCCTAGCGCCTACAGGGGCCTGCTGGGGTATCCTATCGCCTACCGGAGCACTGGGATCTAATAAAATTTCACTTCATTTTATATCAAATCAACCAAATCTTTGTCCAACTCATCAGATTTTTTTATAAAACTTTCATTCATCTCAATTGATCGTTGGATAAATGCATGAAATTCTTTTGCAATGTGAATAATTTCATCCCCACATATTTCCCAAAAATCTAATGGAATATTATTCTGCTTTAGACTTATTTGCTTTACAAATTCTTTTCTATCTCTATCTTCTCTATGAATAGCTTCAATTTCAACTTCTTCATATTTGCAATTTGACAATTTATTTTTAAAAGACATATCCCTTAAATAATCAAATAGTCTTTTAGTATAAGGCAAATGAATATAAATTGCCTTATATACAATATTGTCATTTACCACAACGGCTTGTGGCAAATGCCTATTTTCTGTTGATTTAAAATTCACTCCACTTGTAAAGAAAAGCAAAAAGGATTCTCCTAATTTCTTATCATTGGAATTATCCAAAAGAGATTTTAAATCATATAACAACGGTAATAAATAATACTTTTTAAAATTAATAACATCCATCTCTTCGCATAAGGAAAGAAAATTTTCAACTTCATTAAGGTTTTGCATTAAAGAAAACCGATCTATTATTTTTTCATAAATCCTTTGATTTTGTTGCTGATTAAGATGTTTAATTGACAAAGCGGCAAAATACTCTTGCAGTGAACGGTGAGCAAAAGACATCATCCCATTATCATCTACCCAAAGCGCTAAGGCTAGCTTTAAATCTTTAATAAAATCGTTATTATCAAAAACAGGTAGATTTAAATTAGATTTTATTCGTGTCAATTTTTCATTTACATAATCTGATTCCCAAGAAAATTTACTTTCGAAGTATGAAATTAAACAGAATGATTTTAAAATTTCTTCAAATTGCTGCTGATTAAGTTTTGTTAATTTCTCTCTTGGATAACCAAGTTTTGTTTTGCTATCATGTTCTGAAAACAAAACATTTATTACCCTTCTGTAAAACACCGATTTCTCAGACGGTACACTTGAGTCACTTTGAAAAGTCAAAATATATAATGACAGCAACAGCGGATTAGTTAAAAAACTTTCAATATAAACACTTTGATTAGCATTAATAGAATTTACAATTTTCAACGCTAATTCGGTTTCATTTTGTAGTTGCTTATGAATAAATCCTTCAATTTCACCAGCATTTTTATCAAGTGGTTTTACAAAATAATTATGAAATAAAGGCAAGTGCTCAATGTCAGAATATGGTCTAGTAGTAAGTATAAACTTGTTTTTTTCAAAAGAATTTATAAAATTATTTAAACTTGAAATGATTTTGGGCTTAGTTTCTGAATTAAGCTCATCAAAACCATCGAGAAAAAAAACAAATTTACCATTATTCAACAATCGTTCTAAAATATCTCCATTTTGACTTAATTTATTTTCGAATATCTTTTCGTAAATATAACTTTCAAAATCATTATTGTAGTCATTCAAATAACGAAGTTCGACTAAAATTGGAACTCCTATCTTTTCGGCAATTGAATTTAAAAACAAATGCTTAACTAAAGTACTTTTCCCACTTCCTGCATCTCCAATTATGGTAATATAATTACTCTTTAAAAAGAGATTTTTTACGCTTTTGGTATCAATAGTTTGTCTTTCATTTCTAAGTTTTAAATGATAATATATATCGTACAAATAGACAGGAGTATTACCTTTTAAAAGAGTCTTAATATGAGAATATTTTTCTTTCTGCTTTTCAAGATATTTCTTAACACCTCTATTGAAAAACTGCTTCAATTCTTCACCAGTTCCTTCAAACAAGTTTGTTGTCTGTTTAAAAACCTCACTTACAAAACTTGATACAATTGTGTCTAATACTTCTTTTTCCATTTTCTATCTTTTAAAATTATTGGCAACACTGTTAAATATTTTTCTCTTCGCTTAGCGAAGTATTTTATAAACTACAGCTTAATACCAAATATAACCAAAAACAAAAACGCTCCACAATTGCGGAGCGTTTTTCTTGTCTTAAATCTTACATCTGTTATCTAAAATCTACGATTTCAAGAAACCAAGAATCTTCTCAACACTGTCCTTTGCATCACCGTACAACATTTCGGAATTTTGTTTGTAGAACAAAGGATTGTCTTCCCCTGAATATCCTGCACTCATAGAGCGTTTCATGATGATTACTTTTTCGGCTTTCCAAGCTTCAATTACTGGCATTCCATAAATTGAACTGTTTGGATCGTCCTGCGCACTTGGGTTTACAACATCGTTTGCACCAATTACCATTACTACATCTGTATCGGGCATATCATCGTTGATCTCGTCCATTTCCATTACAATGTCGTAAGGGACATTTGCTTCGGCAAGCAATACATTCATGTGTCCTGGTAAACGACCAGCTACTGGATGGATTGCAAAGCGTACATTTTTACCTGCTTTGCGTAATGTTTGTACCATGTCGTAAATTGGGTATTGTGCTTTTGCTACTGCCATACCATAACCTGGTACAATTACTACTGATTTTGCTTCTTTTAATAATGTAGCAACTTCTTCGTGATTCAAAGCTGTTACTTCGCCTTCCATTGCTTTTTTCTCGCCACCTTTTGCTGCTCCACCTCCACTTGCAAATATTACAGAGAAGAATGAACGGTTCATTGCATGGCACATGTGCAT
>Ga0208626_1000277_pt1 | contig 18828 bp, 8 predicted proteins | sample LakWasMet10_HOW4_2_FD_183860 | JGI IMG/M metagenome (GOLD analysis project Ga0208626, IMG submission 183860) | Freshwater sediment methanotrophic microbial communities from Lake Washington under simulated oxygen tension - Sediment Metagenome... | ecosystem: Environmental > Aquatic > Freshwater >... | reverse complement strand
CCCAAATCAGGCCAATTTCACTTAACGAATCGAGCAGCTCAACTTGATAATGCAGCGGCGTGTCATCGTCCTTTAAAAACCGCAGATCGCGACCATTCTCAGCCAGCTCGGCAAAGTAACCGAAATTACCGGCATGCAAACGCACCAACACCGGCACATCACTGAGGGTTTCCTGGATGTCCGCACCGGTGGCCGCTGCATCAATGGTGACTTGGCGACGCGAGTTCCAGTCGTCGTTCCACCAGGCCAAGCATAAGCTGGGTAGCATTAACAGGCACAAGCCCCATTTAAGATGTTTCAGAGTCATTGTTTTCCTAGAGTTTTACTAAACAGCAGTTAGTGATGATGGTGACTGTGCATCTCCATGGCGTCATGCCCGTGTAATTGCGCACCAGACTTTTCGAAAATCAACTCAACAGGTTTCTACATTCAACCGTCTACGAAAACTGCTGAAACCAAACGTCAACAAACCGCTAAGCATCAATAAAGCACTGGCAGGCAATGGCACGGGGGCTGCATTAACAACAGTTAAACTAATCAAGTTCGATACATAACGGCCTGCTTTGGCAACATCTCCCGGTACAACAATCTCCGCAAAGCCTTTATTAGCTAGAGCCGTACCGTTGCCACCGGCATAAGCAACCAAATCGGCTTGATTGCCGAAGTTGGGATTGAGCTCTCCCAGTGAAAATACCGATTGATAGCCGTCGCTGCCGGTAGCAATTACATATTTGCCCAGAATGTCATTTTTGATGGTTGAGTCAGTGACAATGCCCGCTTGATTGAGCAAGGACCACAACGACACGCCGGTAAACGATGTGCCGGTCAACGGGGGGGTATTGACGGTTATAGTTTGCGTGGGCAGTGATCCCGGCAGGTTACTGGCGTTATAAATCGTGAGATTAGTGACCGCGCCGTTAACAGTAAACTGGCTGGAAATGCCACCGGCTGCCGGTGTGTAATCGACATGGCCGATTTCCAAGCTGGCAAGATTGGATACCCAGCGTCCGGCTTTTACATCGCCGGGCGCAACAATACTGGCGAAGCCGCTGCCGGTCAGGTTGGCGCCGTTCAGTTGGTAAGCAATAATGTCGTTTTGGTTGCCGAAACTACTGTTGAGTTCACCTAATGAAAACACCGAGCGATAACCGTCAGTACCTGTGGCAACTACGTAGTCACGCAGAATGTCATTCTTCGGTACGGTTGGGTCGGTTTTAAGATAACTACCGAGAAAACTGCTTAACGAAATGCCGGTGTAAACATCGGTGCCGCCTGAGTTGTTATTGACGGAAACCGATTTAACAGCGCTGGTATTAGCAGCGGCATAGCTTTGTAGGGTCGCCAGATCGAAACTGCTGGGGCTGCCAGTATTTAAATAACCGCTAAGACTGAATTGGCTTGATGCTGTTGCCGCATATAACGGACTGGCAATCAGTAATGAGAGCAGAACCGAACCGAAAGCAAGTGAGTGGCGCACGGAATATTTATTAATGGGCATAATGTTTTTTCTCTTGTTTGAATGAAAAGCCGCCGATTGCGACGTTGTTAAGCTATGCGTATTGGCGGTGGGGGCGCACATCCATGTGCCGTTCAAGTTTTGTTGAAATCGATTTGAAAATTCAGGCTATCGTTGCGGTAGCCTGGTTTTGGAAGAGCCGTCGATATTTGATTTTTAACGCAGCTCTACGGTGCCGTAGTTTGGATTAACTGTCGGAATAGCACAGGCATCAGGCGCTCCGGAGGTCTGGCGGGCGAATGGACTTACCGGATTACTGGCCAGCCAAGTTTCAGACGGTGTATGACCGTTGGCGCTCAATGCTATATAACCGGCTTGCCCCCAGCTGTGATTACTGAGTGTGCCGTTACGGCCGGCAACTGTTGATGGCAAACTGCTATAAGCCACTAGCGCATTCAATGCAGCATTTACATTCGCATTACTACTGGTTTTCCAAGAAATTCCATATTCACCAACCAGCGGGTAATGGCCCAGAAAAACTTGCTCGCCGGTCGGTGAGGCACCGTTGATTTTGATGAACCGGTATTTAGCACTGCCACCTGTCGTTGCATTAGCGTTACGCTCGGTTGTCTGAATACTCAGTGCCCATTGGTTGCCATGTGGCACGTTTGTAGTCGGAGGATTTTGATAAGGTGACGGATTGGTGGTTCCAAACCAGCCATTTGTGCCATCGTTGTAGTCACCCAAGCATTTATCTACTGCACCTAAACTGGTGGCATATTGCACATCGGTCAGTACTAGACCAGGCTGAGCAATACTGGGGGCGGACTCGCCTAAACAAGGGTATTGCAAAATATTGGCAAGCACGGCGACCTGCTGGCCTGCGCCGTTTTCGCGGCGGCATAGATGCACAGCGGTGTCTAGCGGGTTGGCTAAACCTGCCACATTTGCCGCCACACCATCGGCAACTACATCAGGCAAACTCTTATTGACCCCGTCCACTTTGACGTAAAAACTGCTCCAATCATAAACACTGCCGGTAAACAAACTGACCAATTGCTCCTTGCTCAAACTCGGTTGGCAGGCGGCTGTTTCAAGACCAACCGTGCAACTATTTGGCAGCGAACCGCTTGTAATGCCTGCGTATTGAAGAGCATTACGTAATTTTAAGGTAACCGGGATACCGACAATATGACCCGCAATGGCAAATTTATTATCCAAGACCGATGCATCGATATCCGATTTTCCTGGGGTCACATTATCGCTGCCATGAAACACATCGGGCGTAACGTCAGATGTTGCAGCAGTAGCCGCAATGCCTGCTGTTACTGTGGTGCAGGAATAATTCCATTGATAGGTAGCGCCGCCTGATGAATAGGAACCGTTATTAACCGAGCAAACGGCCGTGGTGGGATCTTTTAAATACGTCAACAACGTGCCGTTAGCAGCCGCATCCAAGCCGACAAAAGACGCACCCAAACGGCGTCTGGATATCCATAACCGTGTTTTGTGAGTTGCTCCAATTCCACCTGTCAATCCAGGAATCTTAGTCGTGTCGGTATAGCAATAAACAGCAGAATAATTGTCATTGACCGCAGCGGATGCTGCGCCGGCAGTGTGGAAGTAAATATGGGTAGTTGTTGATGTGGCGGTGGGGTTGGCGTTATCCAAGCAAAGCGCGTTGGCAACAGTAGCGTTATTAACCAAAAAACCGAAAGCCGGATCGTTGGCTTGCGAGCCGGGAATGTAGAGGTTTAGCTCAGGGGCACCATCCGCCGGCGTTAGCGCCCAGACGTTACCAGCCATTGCCGTAAATAAGCCGACCGTGAGCAGCCGAAAAGTGAATGAGGTAGACATATTGATTTTCCTAATTTATAGAGTGAAAACGATTAAGCTGGTGTAAGAATTTCACTGCGTCTTTTAAATTTCAGAATAGACATCAAACCGCCCAAAAATAGCCAGACTGTCGCAGGAAGTGGAACCTCGGCAACGTTGGAGTGCCAAGTCAACGTTGAAGCCGGAACATCTAGCGTTAGATAGCCATTGAGCACGTCGTAGAGAGCTTTGGAGGTTGCAGCGCTGCCGGCAGATGCATGGAACCAAGCCAAATCGAGCGTGACGCCGGCAGTCGCTTCGGTGGGTGTAACTTCACCGTTTCTAACAGTTGCGCTAGCGGTATATCCGGTAAGTCCCATGTTAGATCCCCACTCTTTGGTCCAGTAGGATTGGTTGTTAGTGTTGGAGGTAGTTATGCTGTTATTCGCCGCAAAATCGGTCTGATTACTATCGGTACCTGTGTTGATATTAATTGCTCTGGCACTCACTTTTACGCCAAAACTTTGAGAAAGCTGGAGGATATTTTGATTTCCGCCGACATAGGTTTGCCCAGTTCTCCGACTGACCAAGTCGCCGAAGTTGACGGAATTGTTGGTAGCTTTTAATCCTGGGTAGGTGTTATTGCCCGCCACATTAAAGATTAAAGGATCGTTGGACAGCGCTGCAAAACTTGTGAAACTCGATCCCAGGTCCCAACTGCGTGAGGCCTCAGCGCTAGATAAAAAATCTTCCACTGTGGTACCGAGATCTATAGCAAAAGATGTTGATATTCCCGAGTCAAAGACGCTCAAGAACATTTCGCCACTGGTACCGCTACCCAAGGGTTGAACCGTTGGACCGCCATTATTGATCGCGGCTTGCGCACTGTTAACGCCGCATGCGAGACATATTGCAACGGCGAGTTTGTGTTGTTTAATCGTTGTCATAAATTGCCTCATGATTTTTCAGGGAACAATGCCCCCGTTAACTGCAAAAAATTAAAGCTGTAAAGCCCGTATCCACAATCGTTTTGCTTTTCAGGGCTATCTACAACTCGTTCCGACCAGAAAGATTTTTAAATCGTTATTACCGGCCGGTAATAACAGTAAGGCCGCTGCGTGTATTTAGTCAAACATTTCCCACAAAACATGCTGTTTCTTAATAGGAAACTATAACGAATCGTATTGATTTTTATGGCATTTTATAAAAAATAGCCATATTTCGTTAGATACAACAGGTAACAACGCTTGCGTTATCGATTTAGCTGGTTGAACATGTAAACATTTGAAAATTGCGCCGGTAAGCCATGATGAATAACCAGCACACTGCAATCGCCAGTAAAGAAAAATCCCTGCAATACTGCATAAGCCGTATTTTGGCAGGCGGTATTTTCGTCATTGCAAATACCTCCGATGCCGGTGCCGAAGAGGCCGGATTGCCGGTGTCGATTAATGCCGTGCCGGGAAATCAACCTGGAATTAACGAGTTGACCAGTTCTGCGTTGCATCCGGGTATTGATGTCGGCCATGCCTCGGGCAGTATTAGCGCTGACGGCCAAAAGCTGACTGTCAATCAGACTACCGATAAGGCGGTTCTGGATTGGAAGAGCTTCAATATTGCTGCGGGTAAAAGTGTGCAGTTTGTGCAGCCAGGTAGTTCGTCCGTGGCTTTAAATAATATTCACCAGGTTGATGCCAGCCGCATTTTCGGCAAGCTTAGCGCTAACGGCCAGGTCTATCTGGTGAATGCCAACGGTTTTGTGTTTGGTAAAGATTCATCGGTGAATGCCAACAGTTTGGTGGCAACCAATCTTAAGATCAGCGATGCCGTTATTCAGCAAGGCATCAGTAAAGTAGTCGATAGCAGCCCTAACCATAACCCGGTAGCGGCATTGTCAGGAGACGGCACCGTGTACCGGGATACCGGCAACGGCAACCGTGAAAAAATCAGGATCCTGGTTGAAAAAGGCGCCACTATCGCCGCCGCCAACAGTGGCCGGGTGATTCTGGCTGCGCCTGAAGTGGAAAATGACGGCACGATTACTGCGCCCGACGGGCAGGTTATTTTGGCTGCCGCTACCGATAAGGTGTATCTGCAAGAAACGGATTCCGCAGATTTGCGCGGTTTGCTGGTGGAAGTACAAACCGGCGGCGATGTAAAGAATGTCGGCAAAATTCTGACCGAGCGCGGCAATACCACAATGATGGGCTTTGCCGTGTCCCAACAAGGCATCGTTTCCGCCAGTACCTCGGTGGCCTTGAACGGCAGTGTCAGGCTGTTGGCCAGAGAAGGCGCCAAGCTGGTGAAATCCCAAACTGACCAGAGCTACGCTTTGCAGCCGATCACTACCGTGCGCGCCACTGCAGCGGGTGATGGCCTAGGCACTCAAGCCACGGTTACCTTGGCATCCGGCAGTACGACTTCAGTAACCCTTGATACAAGCGGCGGTACAGCAGTGGACGGACAGTCGCAGCCCAAATCCAATATCAAGTTGGAAGCCGGGCGTATTCAGATGCAAACCGGCTCGCAAATCATCGCGCATGGCGGAGATGTTGAGTTAACCGCTAGTGAAGAACCGTCGTTAGCCCTGAGCTCGACAACGGCTGGCAATAGCAGTCGCATCGGGCTGGAAAAAGGCAGTAGCATCGATGTGTCCGGCGTTAAAAATGTCGAACTGGCAATGTCCGGCAACGTTGTCGATGTAGAGCTTCGCAACAACGAGTTGCGTGATGCACCGATCCAGAAAAACGGCATATTGCATGGTAAAACCGTCAAAGTTGATATTCGCAAAGGCACGCCATTGGCGGATATTTCCGGAGCTGTCGAAAAAATCCGGCATTCTGTTGAAGAACGTAATACCGCAGCCGGTAAGGTCAACCTGCATTCCGAAGGCGATGTCATTGTCCAGCAAGGTGCCGACATCGATGTTTCAGGCGGTTCGCTGCATTATGTCGGCGGTTTTGTTGATACTACCAAGTTGATTGCCAATGGCAGTGTCTACGATATTGCCAAAGCCGATCCCAACCGGACTTATCAGAAAATCCTAACCCAGCGCTACTATCAACCTGGCTACTATCAAGGCAAGGATGCCGGTTTGGTTGATATAAAAACCCGGGGGTTGGTGCTGGATGGAAATATTAACGGCGGCACCATCAATGGTCAGTATCAACGCGCTATCGGAGATTGGGCCAAAGGCGGCGCATTAAACATAGATACCGCGTGGTCGAATCAAAACCAACAAGATGTGTTGTTTCAAAACAATCAGACCTATACCTCGTTCGGTTTGGATGAGAGTATTTCCACACCGATGTATTTGAGTAATGCCTTATTCGGCAATGGCCTTAATCGTCTTAACCTGAATACCGGCGGCAAGCTGACCATTGCAAAAAATGCCACTCTTAAGCTGCCTAATGCCGGACAGTTAACACTGCAAGCCGGTGAGATCGACCTGCAAGGCGGCATTACCGCGCCATCCGGCAGTGTGCAACTCAAAACCAATATCTACAATCAGACATCCGGCCAGTTACATCTGGCGGCTGATAGCGTTATAGATACCAGCGGTGTTTGGATTAATGATTCGAACGATATTCGCAAATCGCAAACGCTTAAGTCGTTGCCGTTAGACGGTGGCGATATTGATCTGCAAGCGCAAGGCGATTTGCTGATGGATAGGGGATCTAAGCTGACCGCAAACGGCGGCGCCTGGTTGCAAAGCAATCACACGCTGACGGCAGGCAAGGGCGGTAATATCAGCCTGGCGACTGTCGGCTTGCAACCCAGCAGTTTAATGCTTGGCGCGGAGTTATCGTCTTATGCTCTGGAAAGGGGCGGCGCTTTAAATATCACCGCCAACGATATTGAAGTAGCCAACTCGGTTTTGGATGGCGCAGGCACGACAAGCTTATTTTTGCCTGCCACTTTGTTGGAATCGGGTGGTTTCAGCAGTTATGCGTTGACGGCCAACGCAGGCAATCTGGATATTGCCGACGGCACGCAAATACATTTGCAACAACGTAATTGGCAGCTTAATTCCGCCGCAATGTCAGCAAGCAGCGGCTCAAATTTGAGCGGATTGGTTCATCAGGATTTTCTACCCGATTATCAGCGAAAGCCGGTCAATTTAAGTCTAACGCTGGCTCATAATGCGGCGATTGCCGGTGGTTACGATCCCCAACGCAGTATTAATATCGGCCACAATGCAGCAATTACAACCGATCCCAATGCAGCGATAACACTCACTTCCGATGCCAATATTCGCATCGATGGCACGTTGAACGCTCCGGCCGGAGCTATTAACCTTAATTTGGGACTGCCGCCGTCATCGATAGACAAGGGCTACAACCCCAATCAAGCCATCTTTCTGGGTGCGAATGGGCATTTAAATGCGGCGGGCACAACCGTGTGGACACCTAATACCGCAGGTTTGGCACTGGGTGATGTTAAAGCAGGCGGCACGGTCAGCCTGAGTGCGAATCGCGGCTATATCGCAATGGATAAAGGCAGCAGTATCGATGTGTCAGGCACCCATGCCGGACTGGATATTGTTAACAGCCAGGGACGTACTCGGCAAAACATCGCCTCCAATGCCGGAACGGTCAATTTAACTGCCGCTGAAGGCATGCTGCTGCAAGGCCAATTTTTGGCTAAAGCGGGTCAAGGCCAGACTGCGGCCGGTAACGGTTGGTCGGCAGCCGGTGGCAGTTTGAACCTGGAGTTAAACGCACAGCATCGCGGCGAACCTGAGGGTGTCGTATTTAACACCGCTGACCGGGTTATTCATGTCAGCGCCGAGCCATCTCCATGGCCGGATTCCGCAGTTAACGGCCAATCCTACATTTCAGCTGCGCAAATCAGTCAGGCCGGTTTTGATCGCTTGAAACTGGCCAGTTCAGTAGTGGAACCGGCGCAATACTCGGCGTCACCGGCAGTACCGGAACGTGGAGAAATTCGGTTCGACGGCGACGTAAGCCTGTCGCTGAAGCAAAGCCTGGAATTGGATGCGCCGCTGATAAGTCACTATTGGAGTGGTAGTGATGTTAGCGGGCAAGTGCTGTTGACAGCCAATACCTTTAGCCTGGGTTCAAGCTGGAACCGGGCCGCGCATGGTAATTTGAGTGATCCATCATTGGCGAATAATCAAGGTAAAGAGGCTGTTTTCAGCGTTACCGCCAATAACATTGATTTGCACGGCTCCAGCGAAATCAGCGGTTTTGCCAAAACCCAATTTAACAGTAGCGGCGACATTCGTCTGATCGGCGTGAATCCCAATAGCGAAAAGGACCTGGTCGGCAGTTTGACATTTACCGGCGAGTTAACGCTGGGCGCCAGGGAAATCTATCCGACTACGCTGAGTAAGTTCAGCCTCTCGGTGGATGCAGCGTTAAGCCCCGACGGCCTGATCAATATCCTGCCTGCACACGGTAAATTCGCAACGCCATTATCGGCCGCCGGTCAACTCAATATCAGCGCACCGAAAATCGTTAGCGCAGGTAATTTACTGGCGCCGTTTGGCGAGATTAATCTCACTGCCGACAAATCGTTAACGCTGGCAGCAGGCAGCCTAACATCGGTCAGTGACGACAGCGGCACCTTGATTCCGTTCGGCCGCACGCAAGGCGGATTGGACTGGATTTATCCGCTCGGGTTGTACAGCAATATCCAAATAGGTACACCGCAAAAAGCCATTAGCTTGTCCTCCCATGATATTGACTTGGCGAACGGTGCGCAGATAAACCTGAACGGCGGCGGTAACTTATCCGCGTTCGAATTTATTGCCGGTCCTGGCGGCAGTATTGATTATCTTGATACAGGCTCCGCCGGTTATCAGCAAAATTACGCAATCCTGCCCAGTCTGCAAGCGGGTTATGCGCCCTATGATCCACTGGAATTTTCCGGCTCGGGCCTGACACTTGGCGACAGCATTTATTTAAGCGCCAATTCAGGTCTACCCGCCGGTAACTATGTGCTGCTGCCCGCCCACTATGCGCTATTGCCCGGCGCCTATCTGGTCACTCCGCAATCCGGCAGTACTGATATGGCGGCCGGTACCAGCGCAAGACGAGTAGATGGCGCAAACATAGTTGCTGGTTACCGTTATTCAGCCGGAACGAATGTCGCCGATAGCCGTTGGTCCGGCTTTGTGGTGGAATCCGGCAATGTTGCCCGTACTCGTTCGGAGTATCAGGAAACGACCGCCAGCCGGTTTTTTCAAGCCAAAGGTGCGCTGCCGCAAGATGCCGGTAATCTGAGTTTGTTGGCTGGGCAACGATTGGAGCTGGCTGCGAAGATTAGCGCCACTGCAGCAATCGGCGGTTTAGGCGGTATGCTGGATATTAGCGCCAACCAATTGTCGGTCGTCAGACAGCGCGGTGACAGCACGGCAATCGCTGGCGGCGTGGTGTTGCTGGCTGATGAATTAAACAATCTTGGTGTCGACAGTATTTTGCTCGGTGGCAAGAGGACTCGGGGTAACAGCCGCACTCAACTGACTGTCAGCGCGCAAACAGTTGATGTTGCCGCCAATGCGCATTTACAAGCGCCGGAAATTTTGCTCGCAGCGACCGATAGCGTTGTCCTGGAAACCGGTGCCAACATCAGCGCCGCAGGCAGTCTAAGTAAGTCGGACAGCATTTTTGATATTACCAATGTCGCCGGCAGCAGTACCGATGGTGCGTTGCTACGCGTTTCCAATGCCGGTCAAGCGAGCGTATTACGCGCTGCTGCAGGGCTGAGCAGGCAAACCGGCACCTTGAATATCGACGAAAATACCCAGCTGGCTAGTTCGGGGTCGATATTGCTGGATGCTAGTAAAGATACTGTTTTTAACGGCAACATTGTCATGGATAAAGGCGAGCTGACGCTTAGCTCTAGTCTGATTACGCTGGGCGGCGTCGGCACCGGGCACGGCCTGAATCTTTCCGAATCGTCTTTAAATCAATTGCATGCCGATAGCCTGACACTGAATAGTTACAGTACGGTCGCCATGACCAGTGCAATGAACCTGCAATTGCATGATTTGACCATTGATGCCGCCGGTATCTCCGGCTATGGCAGCGCCGGTCAAATTGCCGCGATCAACGCCAACAATATCACGCTGCAAAATAGCCACGGCGCGACCGCCGGACAAGACGGTTTAGGTCAGGGCCTGCTCAATCTAAAAGCCGATACCATCACGCTCGGCGCCGGTAACTACGCATTGATCGGGTTCGGGCAAGTTCAACTGGATGCGCAATCATCATTACTCAATAGCGGCAGCAGTACCATAACGGCTGCGAGCGATGTCCGCATTACGACGCCGGTCTGGACTGCAGCTTCCGGAGCCGATACCAGGCTAAGTTTGGGGCAGCATAATTTGACCACCATCGCTGACGGCCTGGCGCCCAAGACAACAACCGCCTTGGGCGCAAGACTTAGCGTGACCGCTAACCAAATCGACCATCAGGGACGTATCGAGCTGGCTTCCGGGGTAGTAAAACTGGATGCCGCACAGAATTTAAACATAGCGGGCAGCATTGACACATCGGGGCGAGTTATTGATCTTACGGGTCACCAGCTCTATTCTGGTGGCGGCGCTATTGGCCTGACAGCCGGGCAGGGTGATGTGAACATTCAAGCAGGCGCAACGCTTAATGTTTCCGGCGGCAGTTTGGGCGCAGATGCCGGTGATGTAGTGCTCAGCGCCGCCAACGGCAGTGTAATCTTAAAGGGTAGCGTTAGCGCTCATGCCTATCAGGGCGCAACGGGTGGCAGTTTTAGCCTGGATGCGCGCAATGCCCCCTATGCGAGTTTTTCCGGGCTTAACGGTTTCTTACAGAGCGCCGGCTTCAGCGGCGATTTGTCGATCCGGCAACGGCAAGGCGATCTTACGGTTGTGGCGGATGATCATGTCAACGCTGACAACATCAAATTGACTGCCGATACCGGATTCATAAACATATTCGGCAGTCTGGATGTCAGCGGCGATCAGGCGGGGGCGATCCAATTGGCGGCTGGCGATAAAGTACAAATACACAGCGGTTCCCACCTTAACGCAGTATCGCAAGGCCGCGAAAATAAGGGCGGAAACGTATTTTTAACCTCAATCGATGCTGATGGCGATGGGCAACAAGGCGTATCCATAGCAGACGGGGCGGTCATCGACGTATCCGGCACTGGCGCCGGTCATGGCGGCTTGGTAGAAGTTATCGTTAATCGACTAGGCAACAACGATGCCGCCGTCGCTATAGACGGCAGCACGATACACGGTGCCGACACGATGAAAGTGGAAGCTATGGCGCATTATTTAGATATACCGCTGAGCAACACCCAAATCCAGCAATGGCGCAACGATACACAAAGCTATATGGATGCAGTTGGTCAAAATGCCGGCTTTCAGGCTCGTTTGGGCGGATTTGCCCTGCAGCCTGGATTGGATATTCAGAGCACGGGCAGTTTGACTCTGGATTTATCGGAATCCCTGATCGGCAATACTTGGGTGTCGCAAGACAGCAAAATCTGGACAACCCAGTTGAGCGATGTGGCTGGCTTGATCGGCAGTTTGCAACAAATCAACGGCACTGGTGCGGTAAAAAATTTGACGGCGGCCGGCAGCAGCTTATTAAACACAGACGGTACTTATTACTTTGACAGTAATCCGGATTCCGCAACGTTCCGGCAATTGTTTGTGAGGATTTTTCCGAATTCCGGCTCAGCTGCCGTGAAATATAATCCAAGTAAAATCGCGGGCAATCTGGTCGAACACAATGGCTGGGACCTGGAACTTCCGACAATGCAAGGTAAAAACTGGCGTTTCGGAGATGCCCAAATGCCGGGCTTGCTCAGCTTGAGGTCGGCAGCCGACGTCACTATTAACCAAACTCTCAGCGACGGTTTCGTCATGTACGATGCCAGCCAGCTTGCTGGGCTGCTTGGTACCAGCGCCAACTGGCTGCCAACTCAGGTGCTGCAAACCGGTCCATCCTGGAGTTACAACATTGTCGCAGGCGCTGATTTACAAAGCGCCAACCTGAGCGATGTCCAAGCTTCAACACATGCCGGGGCGCTGACTATAGGCAGTAACACCAGCGTTCGGACCGGCACCGGTAATATCAACATGGCTTCGGCAGGGGATATTGTCCTGACTGACTGGACATCTACGGTTTACACAGCTGGCCGTGCCGCAGAAAGCCAACGTTACGGCAGTTTTAGCAATAATCTGGTCGCCGCCGGTTTTTTTGTCGAATATCCCTTCGATGGTGGCGATGTGGCATTGAATGCCGGTGGCAGTATTTTTGGCGCAAGCACGCCGCAATTCATGTCCGACTGGTTGCAACGCACCGGCAACTGGAATCCCAGTAACGGTATAACCAGCGCTGATCGCGCTACAGCCTGGGGCATCGCCTTCGATGGCTTGGTGGTGCAAAACAGTGCCAACGCCAATATACAAAACCTAAAATTCGGTTTCCGGGAAAACGTCGGCGCATTGGGCGGCGGCAATGTCAGTATTCATGCCGGTGCCGATATTCAAGATTTATCAGTGATGCTGCCTAGCTCGGCCAAACCGGTAGGCAAGGTCGAAAACGGCGTAATTACCGAAAACGTTTGGCAACAGCAAGGTGGCGGTAATCTCGAGGTAAGCGCAGGCGGCGACATCGCCGGTGGTGTGTTCTATGTGGATAAGGGCCATGCCGATTTAAGCGCTAAAGGCGCTATTACCGGTGGCACACAGTTTAGCTCCGGGCCGATATTCGCGATGGGTGATGCGCAATTTAACATCAAGGCTGGTAGCGGTATTGAGGTGGGTAGCGTGTTAAACCCTTTTGTACTGACCGAACCGAAGTTTCTCGATAAAACCAGTTACTTCACCACCTATTCGCAAAATAGCGGCATTAATCTGCAAAGCTTGGCGGGTGATATTCGTTTGAACAACGATAGCGCGCTGATTCAGCAACAATACAAAATCTTCGACCAGAGCTCTCCTAAAGGCAGGACGATTTTAACCAGCGCCAGTTTTCCGTTACTGTCACTCTATCCCGGCAACTTGACAGCTTATGCGCTGACCAGCGGCTTACAAATTGTCGATTCCATGGCGCTGTATCCGGCCGCCGGTAGCAGCCTTGACCTGAAAGCAGCAGGCGACATTAGTATAGGCAATGAAAGCAACGGCGTGACCGTCAACCAGCTGGACGTGGATCCCCAGCAAATACTGTCGCTTGCACAACCTGCGGCGACGATTAGCGATGCCACCAAGTATCTGTATACCACGCCTTATGGTGGTGACAGCGCTACTGTTCATGCCGCCCAACCGGTGCATCAAACCGATACTTCGCGCAATCAAATTATTTCCGGTCACGGCAGCATCATCGGTATCGGCGACGCTTTGATAGCCACGGCCAAAGCCACTGAAATCTCTGCCGGACTGGATTTGGTGAATCTGGGCTTGAAAATTCAGAACATCCACACCGAAGACGTGACCAGTATTAGCATTGGCCGAGATATTATTTATCCATTACAGCGGGATGCAACCACCGGCGCGGTGCAAGGCTCGGCGGGCGGCATACAATTAGGTGGACCGGGATTATTAAATGTCTGGGCCGGGCATAATATCGATTTAGGTAGTTCGGAAGGTATCACCACTGTCGGGCCATTGCTCAATTCCGCGCTGGCGAAAGACGGAGCGGATATTTTGGTATTGGCCGGTAACCGGCTGAACCAGGATGCCCGGCCGCTGAATGATTTTCTGCAATATTACGTGGTAAACGGCACTTATAAAAACAAGCTGGCGGCTTTGTCTCAACAGCCCACAACCACAGGCCGCCTGCAGATCGCATTGGAGGTGTTGTTTGAAGAAATCCGTAGCGCCGCCAAAGCGGCGGCAACGTCAAAAGGCACAGCCCAACAGCTCGCCTACCAGCGTGGTTACGATGCCATCGCAAGGTTATTCCCCAATAGTCCATCCGGTGACATCAAACTATTTTTCAGCCGTATTCAAACTCTGGAAGGCGGCAACATCAATCTGCTTGCACCGGGCGGCATGATTAATGCAGGTCTCGCGTCTGCGTTTACCGGCCAAAAAAGCCAGGCGGAATTAGGTATCGTTGCGCAACGCCAAGGCGACATCAATATTCTTGCGAAAGGTGATGTACAGGTGAATCAGTCGCGGGTATTTACCTTGGATTCCGGGGACATCACCGTATGGTCTTCGGAAGGTAATATTGACGCGGGACGCGGCGCCAAATCGGCGATAGCCACGCCACGGCCCAAAGTCAGCATCGACGCAAACGGCAATCTAACGGTGGAGTTTCCTGCTACGGTTTCAGGCAGCGGCATACGTGCCCAATCCGGTTATAACAACGATCATATTGGTAACGTCACCTTGGTTGCGCCGCGTGGAGTCATCGATGCCGGTGAGGCAGGTATCGGCGGTCACGACATTACCATCGCGGCTGCGGCGGTAATCGGCGCAAGCAATATTCAAGCAATTGGGAATACCTTTGGAGTTCCTCAATCGGCCTCAACGATAGCGGTACCAACGGGTGTGAGCAATGCCGTCGCGGCCGCCACTAAAGCGGCTAGCAGTCCTGCACTTGAAAACGACGAAGATAATGCAAAAACGGAACGAGCTAAAAACGCGGTAAAAATGGCGTTATTAGATGCACAGATAATCGGCTTCGGCAGCTGCAGCGTAGCCGATACAAGGGAAAGCAAAAAAGGCTGCGGCGGCAAATAAGTAAATTGAACTCTTTTGGTTGTCGCCCGCCGCTCCCCAACAAAACAGCAGCAAAATTTCGGTAGGGTACGCATTGCGTGCCATTTTTGGAGGGTTCCGGTAATTAAGCTCTCAAAAGGTACGCGGTGCGTACCCTACATAGCTTATTCCCCAACACTATGGACGTGATCAAAAAAATTATGGTCTTGAATCCTCGTTCCCCAATCGACTGAATAAACACCTTGTTCAACCCAGTGATGAAAGGATGAATAGGGCCAATCAGCCCCATTTTTGACCAAGCCATGTTTTACCGGATTGTAATGGAGGTAATCGAGATGATTTTGATAATCGCGTTCGTCGCGTAAAGTATGTTCCCAAAACCGCCGTTGCCAAATTCCGCGCCGCCGGTAGCGTAGACGCGAAGCAGTCACCGATTGTTCGGCACCACCCAAAGCCAGCCATGATTGAGTAAAGTGTTTTTTGATGATGCCCCAACGTTTGGAATAATCACAATCATCGGTTGGCAATGTCCAGATGGCGTGAATATGATCGGGCAATATCACCAGTGCATCAACGCGAAACGGCAAGTGTTGTTGGCAATGTCGAATCGCATTTCGCAAACAATCCCGCGCCAAATCGTTTGCCAAAATCCCCGCCCGCCGTTCCGTGACCACCGTAAAGAAGTATGACCCACCCGGTACATAACAGCGGCGATAATCAGACAAAACCACCTCCTAAACATAACAACGGCAAAATTTGTAGGGTACGCATTGCGTACCATTTTTTGGAGGATTCCGATTAATTAAACGCCCAAAAGGTACGCGGTGCGTACCCTACGTGGCTTCATTGATTAAATATCAATATCCTAGATATGAGTTATTGTTAATAGATCGGATTCTGGGTGATCGATCGTAGTTTTTATCTTTGTAAGAGTTTTTGCATGTCTTGCACTCCCAATAACCATTGTTACTTCCCTGTAGCCGAATGAGCTCATGATTTTTGTCATAACATTGTTGACAAAAAGGCCCCTCCTTTTGATTGTCATCGATTCGCCAATAATATGGTTGCTCCCACTGAAGCTTTTCTTTGGTGTTGAGTTTTTGATTTAAAGCTTTTATCTCGTCGTCTTTTTCCAATAAGACTTGTTGAATTTCCGTCATTTGAATTTTTGCGTCTGCCAGAGCAGAAATTAGGTCAGCCAATTTAAGTTTTGATTCAGCTTGTTCAAGCGAATTGTCACTATTTTTAATTAGCTTAGCTATTTCAGTAGCCGTCTTGAGACTACTAAGCGCAGTTGAAATTGTTGTCAGATCCATGAGCAATCCTTAGTCTATAGGTTACGAATTTACATTTGAGTGTCGTGCGTCGTGGAATTTAATTTTCTTAAATCACCCACACTTACTCTCCCCACAATTCAAGCAAGTCATACAACCATCCATCAACACCATCGCCTTAGTGCTGCATTTGTTACATAGCACGGCTTTTTCCGGAAATGATTGGCCTTCTGACTCGCCATGTTGGGCTTCAAACTCGCGGCGTTTTTCGTCGAGAAATTGCTTTTGGTGATCGGTCATGGCTTCCGGCTTGATCATGCCGATGTGTTTCATGTGCGATTCGATGGCGTAGCCGATTTCGGCAACCAGCGAGGGCATGAACACGCCGCCTTTTTTGAAGTAGCCGCCGTGCGGGTCGAATACCGCTTTCATTTCTTCTACCAAGAAAGTGGCGTCGCCGCCTTTGCGGAATACTGCGGAAATCAGCCGGGTCAGCGCCAGCACCCATTGAAAATGCTCCATGTTTTTGGAGTTGATGAAGATTTCGTAAGGGCGGCGCTCTTCGTGGGCGGTGCCGAGGTTGAGTACCATGTCGTTGATGGTGATGTACAGCGCATGCTCGGATTGCGGGGTTTTTATTTTATAGGTGGAGCCGAGCAAGACTTCCGGGCGCTCAACTTTTTCGTTCATGCTTTGCAGCGACGGCTGCTCTGCCTGCTTGGCTGCTTCGATGTTTTCTTTAGTCAGGACTTTGTAGCTGACGATTTTTTTTGCGATTTTGTGTGTCATGTTGGTGTCTCTATATGTTTTGGCCGTCATTGGGTCGCTTAAAGCGCCTACTTTTGGTAGCGATAGCGTAATCCAACGGTAATACTGGTTGATTGTTGGGTTACGGCTAGCGCCTAACCCAACCTACGCATTTTTGAAAGATTAAAACTTACCGTAATAGCCTTCTTTTAAGGCATCAAACAGGTTGGCGGCGCTGTGGATTTCGCCGTCGTATTCGACTTCTTCGTTGCCTTTAAATTCCACAACATGGCCGTCTTCCAAAGTGAATTGGTAGGTGGTGTTTTCCAAGTCCGATTCTTTGACCAATACGCCTTGGAATACTTCCGGGTTAAAGCGGAAGGTGGTGCAGCCTTTTAAGCCTTTGTCGTAGGCGTATTCGTAGATGGACTTAAAGTCTTCATACGGATAGTCGGTCGGCACATTGGCGGTTTTGGAGATTGAGGAATCGATCCACTTTTGCGCGGCAGCCTGGATGTCGACATGCTGTTTAGGCGTGACATCGTCGGCGGCAATAAAGTAATCCGGCAGGGCTTGGTTGGGATCTTCGCTGTAAGGCATGGCTTGCGGGTTAACCAACGAACGATAGGCCAGCAATTCAAAGGAGAATACATCGATTTTTTCTTTAGACTTTTTGCCGGCACGGATGACGTTGCGTGAATAATGATGCGCAAAGCTGGGTTCTATGCCGTTGCTGGCGTTGTTGGCTAAGGATAAAGAGATGGTGCCGGTGGGCGCAATCGAGCTGTGATGAGTAAAGCGGCAGCCGGTCGTCGCGAGTTCCGCAATCAGTTCAGGTTCTTCTTTAGCTAATTGCTGCATGTAGCGGCTGTATTTGGCATGCAATACTTTGCCGGTGATTTCATCGCCCAATTTATAACCGTCGGCAAGCATTTCCGGGCGTTTGTGCAGCATTTCGCCGGTGACGGTGAAGATTTTGTCCATAATCGGCGCCGCGCCTTTTTCTTTAGCGAGCGCTAAGCCGGTTTTCCAGCCTTCAACTGCCAAAGTTTTGGTGACTTCTTCAGTAAATTGTAATGACGAGTCATCGCCGTATCTCATGCCCAGCATGGTGACGGTTGAGCCTAAGCCTAAGTAGCCCATGCCGTGGCGACGCTTGGAGGTGATTTCGTCGCGTTGTTGGGGTAGGGGCAGGCCGTTGATTTCAACTACGTTGTCCAGCATGCGGGTAAAGATATTGATGGTTTTACGGTAAGTGTCCCAATCAAAACTTGCATCGCGGGTAAAGGGCTTTTTCACGAATCGGGTCAGGTTGATTGAACCTAGCAAGCAGCTGCCGTAAGGGGGCAGTGGTTGTTCGCCGCAAGGGTTGGTAGCGCGAATTTTTTCGCAAAACCAGTTGTTGTTCATTTCGTTGACTTTGTCGATCAGGATAAATCCGGGTTCGGCGTAGTCGTAAGTGGAGCTCATGATGATGTCCCACAGACGGCGGGCAGGCATGGTTTTGCTGATGCGGCAGGCAATCAGGCCGTCGCTATTAATGATGTAGCCGTCTTTGCCGGGCAAGTCGCGCCAAACGATTTGTGTGCTGTCGGTTAAGTCCAGATTATCTAACGCGACTTCTTTTTCGGTGACGGGAAATGATAGTGCCCAAGGTTGGTCGTTTTTAACGGCTTCAACGAATTCGGTGGTGATGAGCAAGGACAGGTTGAATTGACGCAAACGGCCGTCTTCGCGTTTGGCGCGAATGAATTCGACCACGTCGGGATGACCAATATCAAAAGTGGCCATTTGCGCACCACGTCTGCCGCCGGCTGATGACACGGTGAAACACATTTTGTCGTATATAT
>Ga0208626_1000276_pt1 | contig 18892 bp, 19 predicted proteins | sample LakWasMet10_HOW4_2_FD_183860 | JGI IMG/M metagenome (GOLD analysis project Ga0208626, IMG submission 183860) | Freshwater sediment methanotrophic microbial communities from Lake Washington under simulated oxygen tension - Sediment Metagenome... | ecosystem: Environmental > Aquatic > Freshwater >... | reverse complement strand
TTGAGGCATATCGCCAGAAATATGGCGTCAGTTAAACTTACATGCACAGCTGCCATGCGCAAATGTGCATGATAATAAAGGTGCTTAGATTCATGATGCTGCAATTACAAAGGTCAACATCCAGAAAACCGGATTATTTTATGTCAATGCGACTGACCATCATTGCCTCGTTGATTTCAGCAATAGGCTTCATGCCGCATGCCCAAGCAGAAGGCAGCGGCCGCATTGTCAAATGGAAAGACGAAAAAGGCGTCACGCATTACGGTGATTCGATTCCACCTCAGTATGCAGACCGTGACAACGCTTTGATGAACAAGCAGGGCATCACCGTTCAGCACAACACCCCGAACGCTCCACACGTGGATCAGGCAGCGGAATCAGCCAAACTGGAACAGAATAAAAAAGACCGGGCGCTGCTTGGCACATTCACGAATGCCAGTGAAATCGACCTGACACGCGACCGCAACCTGGAACCTGAGCTGCTTGCCCTCAAAAACCTGCAGCAGGACAAAGCCATCGCGCAGAAAAAGGTCGAGCAGTCTGAACTTGCCGCCAGCAATTTCAGCAAAGCAAAAAAACCTGTTCCGGCAAACATCCTGGATGAACTGCACACCAATAAAGATGCGCTTGCGAAAATTGACCAGCGCATCAGCGAACGCCAGCAAACCATCAATAATATACAAAAACGTTTTGACGACGATAAAAAGCGCTACCTGACGCTCAAGGGTCAAAACACCGCCACCGGCAGCCAGAATCCACCGAATCAGTAAACCAAAACCTCTGTTGCCCCCTATCAAACAAAAAGCCATGATCACAGACTTGCAATCATGGCTTTTCTGGTTTGCTGAAAACCGGCAAACAGATGGCTAAGGTTAAGCCCCCAGTTTTTTCTTCAGCATTTCATTGACTTGCGCAGGGTTGGCCTTGCCTTTGGAAGCTTTCATTGCCTGACCCACCAGCGCATTGAATGCTTTCTCTTTACCGGCCTTGAACTCCTCCACCATTGCAGCATTGGCAGCCAGCACCTCATCAATGATCGCTTCAATCGCCCCGGTATCTGACACCTGCTTGAGTCCTTTTGCCTCGATGATGGCATCCGCTTCACCTTCACCTGCCCACATCGCTTCAAACACCTGTTTGGCCGCGTTGTTTGAGATCGTGTTGTCGGCAATACGTTTAAGCAAGCTCGCCAGTTGCGCAGGGCTTAGCGGTGACTCCGTAATGGCTTTCTCTTCAGCATTCAGTTTTGCAGAAACCGCACCCATCACCCAGTTTGCGGCCGGTTTGGCATCCGCACCGGCTTTGACCGCGGCAACAAAGTAATCTGCAACATCACGGCTGGCGGTGAGCGTTGCTGCGTCATAGCCGGTCAAACCGTATTCCGATTCAAAACGCGCTTTCATCGCCTCAGGCAATTCAGGCATTTCTGCCATTACACGCGCTTTATCCGCCTCGGTCACTTCCAGCGGCAGCAGATCCGGATCGGGGAAATAACGGTAATCGTTCGCCTCCTCCTTGCTGCGCATCGCACGTGTTTCACCGGTATCCGGGTTAAACAGCACCGTAGCCTGCTGGATCGTGCCGCCATCTTCCAGCGTTTCAATCTGCCAGCGTGTCTCAAACTCAATCGCCTGCTGCATGAATTTGAACGAGTTCAGGTTCTTGATCTCACGGCGCGTGCCAAGCTTGTCAGAGCCTTTCGGGCGTACCGATACGTTCACGTCGCAGCGGAAGCTGCCTTCCTGCATATTGCCGTCGCAGATACCGATCCACTGCACGAGTTCGTGCAGCTTTTTGGCATAGGCCACCGCTTCTGCCGCGGATCGCATGTCAGGCTCGGTCACGATTTCCAGCAATGGCGTGCCGGCACGGTTGAGATCGATACCGCTCATGCCCTCTACCGCGCCATGCACCGATTTACCTGCATCTTCCTCAAGGTGGGCACGCGTAATGTTGATCACTTTTTCGTAAGCCGGGTTCTTGCCTGCCGCCGGCACCTGAATCGTGACAGCGCCTTTGCCAACCACCGGCAGCTCGTATTGGCTGATCTGGTAACCTTTGGGCAGATCCGGGTAAAAATAGTTTTTACGCGCAAATACTGATCGCGGCGCAATCTCTGCATTGACTGCCAGGCCGAATTTGATCGCACAGTTGACGGCCTCTTTATTCAGCACCGGCAACACGCCAGGCAGCGCGATGCTCACTTCACATGCCTGAGTATTAGGCTCGGCACCAAACGCGGTGGACGCGCCTGAAAATATCTTTGTTTTTGTTTGCAGCTGGGTGTGAGTTTCCAGCCCGATGACGACTTCCCATTCCATTATGCTAGACCCTCTGGCATACGAGCATGCCAATCTGTTACTTGTTGATATTGGTGCGCCACATTCAGCATGCGCGCTTCATCAAAATAATTACCGATAATCTGCAAGCCTACCGGCAACGCCTTGCCATCGCTACCGGCACTGAAGCCTGCCGGTATGCTCATGCCGGGCAAACCTGCCAGATTGGTGGAAATCGTATAGATGTCCTGCAGATACATCGCGACCGGGTCATCCACTTTTTCACCGGCTTTAAATGCAGTCGACGGCGCAGCCGGCCCCATGATCACATCGCAATGCCTGAAAGCTTCTTCAAAGTCCTGCGCGATCAGGCGGCGGATCTGCTGCGCTTTCAGGTAATACGCGTCATAGTAACCGGCGCTCAGTACATAAGTGCCGATCAGGATACGGCGCTTGACTTCGGCACCGAAACCTTCAGCACGGCTCTTGCAATACATATCCATCAAATCGGTATATTCCGCTGTGCGGTGGCCGTAGCGCACGCCGTCATAACGTGACAGGTTGCTTGAAGCCTCGGCCGGCGCCAGTACGTAATACACCGGGATAGACAAGCCGGTGTTCGGCAGGGAGATTTCAACAATTTCCGCACCGAGGTTCTTATATTCGGCAATTGCAGCCTGAATGACTTGTTCTACGCCGGCATCGAGGCCTTCTGCAAAGAATTCTTTCGGCAAGCCGATTCGCAGCCCTTGCAGCGGCTTGTCAGGGTTTGAATTGTAAAGATCGCGCGTGTAATCCTCTTTCTCGCGATTGAGGCTGGTGGAATCACGCTCGTCAAAACCTGCCATGACGTTCATCATGAGTGCGCAGTCTTCGGCAGATTTTGCCATAGGGCCAGCCTGGTCAAGGCTGGAAGCGAAAGCAATCATGCCGTAGCGGGATACGACGCCATAAGTCGGCTTCAACCCGGTCAGGCCGCATAAAGATGCAGGCTGGCGGATCGAGCCGCCGGTATCGGTGCCGCTTGCAGCCGCACACAAACGTGCTGACACCGCCGCCGCACTGCCGCCGCTGCTGCCGCCTGGCACTCGCGTGAAATCCCACGGGTTTTTCACGCCGCCGAAATAGCTGGTCTCGTTGGATGAACCCATCGCGAACTCATCCATATTGGTTTTACCCAGGTTCACGGCACCAGCCGCATCAAAACGGGAGATCACATCAGCATCATACGGTGCGACAAAATTCGCCAGCATTTTAGAACCGCAGGTGGTCTTCCAGCCGCTGGCGCAGAAAATATCCTTCTGTGCGATAGGAATACCGGTCAATGGCCCTGCATTGCCGGCAGCGATCATCGCATCTGCCGCCTGCGCCTGCGCCAGTGTTTTCTGGTGGTTCAGTGATATGTAAGCGTTGATTTCCGGATTGAACGTGTCGATGCGATTCAGGAATGCCTGTGTCAACTCCACACTGGAAACTTCTTTTTTAGCCAGCATCTGGCCTAATGTTTTCAAGCTACTGTTAATCATGTGCTGTTACTCTATTACTTTAGGTACAAGATAAAGACCGCTGTCAACGGCACGTTCGGCTGAGCCGTTACCAAGCGCAGGTGCAATCCCCTGGAAAGCCTCACGCTGATTGGTTTTAGTCACCACGTCCTCACGCAGGCGCTGCACGACATCCTGAGAGTGCGACATCGGGACGATGCCTTCAGTATTCACGGCCTGCATTTGCTCGATCAGACCCAGAATACCGGTAAGTTTTGTAAGGGTTGCGGCGGCTTCACCTTCGCTGACTTCAATGCGCGCGAGGTGCGCTATTTTTTTTATATCTTCAATACTGAGTGCCATGCTTCGATCGTCCGAAAGATAGTTAAGAGCAATTCGATTATTTCAGAACCAAATTATTCAATTTAAAAAATTTTGTTAAAAACCTGCATGGCAAAACCAAGTATAAATTCACCTTAATTTTTCCAATGCATCTTAATTTTCAACAGGATATGCGGTATTATACCCTGATTTAAGCGGCGCCTTAATCACTCAAGCCGATTAAGCCTGCAAGCAGCTATCACACACAGTATTAACATCAGGAAAAACATAATGTTCGGTTCTATCAGAAGTTATTTCTCAAATGACCTTGCTATCGATTTAGGTACAGCAAACACCCTTATTTACTCACGTGGCAAAGGCATTGTTCTCGATGAACCGTCAGTGGTTGCAATTCGTCTTGAAGGTGGCCCCAGCGGCAAAAAAATCCTGTTGGCAGTGGGCGCGGAAGCCAAAGGCATGCTCGGCCGCTCACCGGCTAATATCCAGGCGATTCGCCCGATGAAAGACGGCGTGATTGCCGACTTCACGATCACCGAGCAAATGCTCAAATATTTTATCCGCCGCGTACATGACTCACGCTGGTTCGCCCCAAGCCCACGCATCATCATCTGTGTACCGGTTGGTTCAACCCAGGTTGAGCGCCGCGCCATTAAAGAATCAGCCGAACGCGCCGGCGCCAAGCAGGTGTTTCTGATCGAAGAACCCATGGCTGCCGCCATTGGTGCCGGCATGCCGGTTGCCGAGGCGACCGGTTCAATGGTAGTGGATATCGGCGGCGGCACCACCGAAGTTGGCGTGATTTCACTGGGCGGTATCGTTTATGCCAAATCCGAACGTGTCGGCGGCGATAAATTTGACCAGGCCATTATTGATTACATCCGCCGCAATTACGGCATGCAGATTTCAGAACCGACAGCTGAAGCGATCAAGAAAAAAATCGGCTCTGCATTCCCCGGCTCAACCGTGCTGGAAATGGAAGTCACCGGCCGCAACCTGGCTGAAGGCCTGCCGCGCAAGTTCACGATTTCAAGCAATGAAATCCTGGAAGCTCTGACCGAACCGCTGAATGCAATCGTTGGTGCCGTGAAATCAGCGCTGGAGCAGACACCGCCGGAACTGGGTGCGGATATTGCCGAAAAAGGCATGGTACTGACCGGTGGCGGCGCATTGCTGCGCGACCTCGACAGATTGCTGATTGAAGAGACCGGCCTGCCGGTGATCGTCGCTGAAGACCCGCTCACCTGCGTTGCCCGCGGCTGCGGACGTGCCTTGGATGAAATGGACAAATTAGGCAGCGTATTCGCATACGAATAATCAAACCAGCCAGTACAAAACCAGCTTTTGATTATTTGACCATCAGACTTTAGGCCGTATGCATACGGCCTAAAGTTTATACACTAACAGCAAAAACGAGACTCCATAAACTCAACAATGATGCGCGGCATTCATCAGAACTTCGATCAGCAGCAAGCTCCGGCCTTTTTTGCCCGCGGCCCCAGCCCACTCGCCCGGCTCACGTTCTTCACGGCCATGTCACTGGCGCTGATGGCAACCGATTCACGCCTGCAATACCTGGCCGACGTACGCGAGAAACTGATGACGCTGCTGCACCCTTTGCAAGTCATCGCCAACGCGCCTTCAGAGCTTTATCAGAACACGGACGAGTACTTCTCGACACATCACTACCTGCTTGCAGAAAACGCCCGCCTGAAAAAACAGGCGCTTACACAGGATATCGCATTGCAGCGCCTGAATATCCTAAGCCTGGAAAATACCAATCTGCGTGATTTGCTGGAGGCAAAGCAGTCTCTGGCCGAAACCAGTATCCTGGCAGAAATCATCCACGTGGGCCGTGACTCTTTCACTAAAAAAATCATCGTCAACCGCGGCAAGAACCACCATGTCATCACCGGTGCCGCAGCGGTGGATGCAAAAGGCGTCATCGGCCAGGTCACCCGCACCTATCCATCCAGCAGTGAAATCACGCTGATTACCGATAAATCGCTGGCAATACCGGTGCAGATAGAGCGCAACGGCTTGCGGGCGATTGCGTTTGGCCATGGTCGCGACAACACATTGGATTTGCCTTACCTGCCTGCCAATGTTGACATCAAGCGCGGCGACAAGCTCGTCACTTCAGGCATCGACGGCGTTTATCCTGCCGGACTGGCTGTTGCAACTGTCGTAGCCATGAAAACCACGCAGGATTCTCCGTTTGCACATATTGTCTGCATGCCAACCGGAGGTATTGAAAATGACCGGCAGCTACTGCTGGTGAGCATTCCTGAAAGCAAGCAGGAAGCCGCAACAGCACTCCCCGCGAATGCCACCCCCGCAAGTGAAAAAAGCAAGCTATCCACAGCCGCGCCTGCGGCGGTAACCGCACCGCCGGCCACAGACAGGAAACCCGCTCAGAATACTAAACCTGCCATTGCCGCAGAACCCGCACCACCCCCTTCAGCGAATGCTGGGAGCCGTCCGCATGCGCAACAATAAGCTCTGGTCAATTTACCTATCCCTTTTTGCAGCGTTTATCTGCATACTGTTTCCGTGGTCCGGCATTGCGCTTTCATTACGCCCGGATTTCATGCTGCTTGTGATTCTGTTCTGGCTGCTGCGCGCACCCAACCAATGCAGTGTCGGCACTGCCTGGTTCATGGGTTTATGGGTCGATTTAGCTACCGGCGGCATTTTCGGCCAATACGCGCTAGCCTATACCATCACCACATTCTTCGCTGTCATTTACCAGCGCCGCCTGGTGCTATTCAGCAGCACACAGCAGCTAGTCTATGTTTTTTCATTGCTTTCGCTATCGCAGCTGATCCTGCTCATACTCAAGGCGTTTGCAGGCCACGAGTTCGTGGGCTGGACATATTTCCTGCCTAGCGTTACCGGCGTCCTGCTGTGGCAGATCGCGGTCAGTTTTGGCCTGAACACCGGCAGACACTCTCACGGCAGCTGATTAGAACATGGGTGCCGAATTAAAGAATTACCTGCATGAGCAGCATTATTTCAGGTTCCGGCTTGGCGTTGCCGCGCTAGTCGTATTCTGCCTGTTTGCACTGCTGGCTTTCCGGTTCTCCTATCTGCAAATCAAGCAGTACAACCATTATCAGACACTTGCCGAAAACAACCGCATCTCACTGGTACCGATCATTCCCAATCGCGGTCTGATCCTGGATAAGAATGGCGTCATATTGGCCCACAACTTTTTTGCCTACACCCTGGAAATCACTCCGGCCAAAGTAAAGAACCTGGAAGAAACCATTGCCGAGATCAGCAGCCTGGTCGAGATCAGCGCACTCGACCGCAAGCGTTTCAAGAAATTCCGCGAACAAAGCCACAACTTCGAGAGTATCCCGATACGCACGCACCTGAATGAAATCGAGGCGGCTAAATTCGCGGTGAATCATTACCGCTTTCCCGGTGTAGAGATAAAATCCAGGCTATTCAGGCATTATCCGCTCGGCAAACTGGGCTCGCACATGATCGGTTACATTGGCCGCATCAATGACCGTGACCTGAAAAACCTGGAAGAATCCGGCGATCTTTCCAACTACAAAGGCTCAGACCATATCGGTAAAAGCGGCCTGGAACAGTATTATGAAAAGCAACTGCATGGCACCACCGGTTTCCAGCAGGTCGAAATTGATGCCGACGGCCATGCCGTGCGCGTGCTTTCAAGCACACCGCCGATTCCGGGCGACAACATCATTCTGGCCGCCGACAGCAAGCTGCAGGAAATTGCCGAAACCGCATTCGGCACACACCGCGGTGCGCTGGTGGCTATCAACCCGAAGACCGGCGAGGTATTGAGTTATGTCAGCCAACCCACATTTGACCCCAATTTATTTGTAGACGGCATTGATAGCGAGAGCTGGAAAGCGCTGAATGAGTCACTGGACAAACCCCTGATCAACAGGCCGCTGCGCGGCGTATACCCGCCCGGCTCCACCTTCAAGCCTTTTGTTGCAATGGCCGGGCTGGAAGCAGGCAAGCGTGCGCCACCTTACTCGATCCACGATCCGGGCTTTTTCACACTGCCCGGTAAAAGCCACCGTTACCGCGACTGGAAACCAAGCGGCCATGGCACCGTTGATATTCAGAAAGCGATCACCATCTCCTGCGACACCTTCTTCTATGGCCTGGCCATGGAAATGGGCATCGAAAGCCTGACATCATTCGTGCGCCATTTTGGCTTCGGCAGGAAATCAGGCATAGACATCGACAATGTCAGCGGCAAAAGCGAAAACGGCGGATTGCTCCCCACGCCCGAATGGAAACAGCGGCGCTTCAAACAGCCCTGGTTTCCCGGAGAAACCGTTATTGTCGGCATTGGGCAAGGCTACACCTTAGTCACCCCATTGCAATTGGCACAGGCCACGGCAATTCTGGCCAACAACGGCGTCGCGATGAAACCTCGCATGGTGAGCCAGATCGAAAGCGCACAATCCGGCAAGAAACAGATGACACCGCCGGTCATCCAGGACAGGGTCGAGCTTCATCCGGATAATGTGGAAATCGTTAAACGCGGCATGATAGACGTCACGCTGCCTGGCGGCACTGCCGCCAGCGTGGGCGCCAATGCCGGCTACTCAATCGCGGCAAAGACCGGTACGGCACAGGTCATCGGCATCAAGCAGAACGAAAAATATAATGAAAGTGGCATGAATGAACGCCACCTTGACCATGCCTTGTTTATCGCATACGCCCCGGCCGAAGACCCGACCATCGCACTGGCGGTGATTGTCGAGAACGGCAGGCACGGCGGCTCCACTGCCGGCCCGATTGCCAGAAAAGTGATGGATTATTACTTGCTGGGCAAAGTCCCCGCTGTCGAAGCGGCAAAAGATAATAAGCAATTAACCGGCAATGCTGCCACCACAGCGACTCCCGAGGAGGAGCTACATGATTAGCAAACTACTCCAGCATTTGTTTAAACATATCGATGCCTTCTTGATGGCATGCCTGTTTTTTGCGTTGTTAACCAGCCTGTTCGTGCTGTATAGCGCATCCGGGCAAAACCTCGATCGCATATATGCACAGGCCGTGAATATGGGAGTCGCATTAAGCGTGCTGTGGGTGGTTGCCAACATTTCACCGCAGAAACTTGAACGCGTCGCCCTGATCCTTTATGTGCTTGGCGTGCTGCTGCTGATAGCCGTTGCATTATTCGGCTCCATCAGCCATGGCGCAAGGCGCTGGCTGAATATCGGCTTCACCCAGATACAGCCCTCGGAACTCATGCGGATCGCCATGCCGATGATGCTGGCATGGTTCTTTGCTTCACGCGAAGGCAAACCAAGTGCCGTAAACTTTATCGTGGCCGGCCTTTTACTGGCAGTACCGGTTGCACTGATTATGAAACAGCCGGATCTGGGCACATCGTTACTGATTGCATCATCAGGGTTTTATGTATTATTCCTGGCCGGGCTGAGCTGGAAATTCTTGCTAGGCGCCATGGTGTCACTGCTTGGATTCATGCCTATTTTCTGGTCCATGCTGCATGATTACCAGAGAAAGCGTATTGAAATCCTGTTTGACCCGACGCAAGATCCCTTAGGTGCCGGCTATCACACTATACAGGCGATTATTGCGATCGGCTCCGGCGGGGCAACCGGCAAGGGCTGGCTCAACGGCACACAGACACAGCTGGATTTTCTGCCCGAACGCACGACCGACTTCATTTTTGCGGTATTCAGTGAAGAATTCGGTTTTCTGGGCAATATGCTGCTGCTGACACTGTTCAGCATTATCATCATGCGCGGCCTGATGATAGCCTCACAGGCGCAGAGTACATTTTCCAGGCTGCTCGCCGGCAGCATCACACTCAACTTCTTTTCTTATGCCTTCGTCAACATGGGCATGGTGAGCGGAATTTTACCGGTAGTAGGTGTACCATTGCCCTTGATCAGTTATGGCGGCACCTCTTTGGTGACACTGTGCCTGGGCTTTGGTATTTTAATGAGCATACATACACACAAGAATCTAGTTGCAAATTAAGGGATACTCCCCGGCACACTGCTTGCAGGCTCACAGGCATACGGGCAGCGAGGCATCCCGGATACTACAATTTCAGAAACGTCCTGACCTGTATCCAAGACGTATAGATACCTTAATGGAGGTGATTGAATGTTTAACTTTCAACGATTTATGATCATGCTTTGCATCGCGACGGTGACCGCATGCGGCGGCCAGTCGGCAGTAAAGCCGACGGATACCCAGGCGTCCAAACCCGGCGGCAAGGGTGGTTATTATCTGGATGACGGACCTGGCGACAACCCACCGGCAGACATAGACAGCATTCCTGATGCGCAACTCAAGACCGAAGCACCCCTGGCGCGCAGCAATCAGCCGTATACCGCGCTCGGCAAGAAATATGTGCCCATGACCAGCTATGCGCCTTATGTGCGGCAGGGCGTAGCGTCCTGGTATGGCAGGCGTTACCACGGCAAAAAAACCTCTAGCGGCGAGATCTACGACATGTACGGGATGACCGGCGCGCACCCTACACTCCCGATACCAAGCTATGTCAAGGTCACCAATCCGGCGAACAAACGCGCGGTGATCGTGCGTATCAATGACCGGGGTCCTTTCAAGCAGGACAGACTGATCGATTTATCCTACGCAGCAGCCTATAAATTGCGTATATCCTCGCAGGGCAGCGCACCGGTTGAGGTTGAATGGATTGACACCAGTCCTGAAGCCTTGCAGAAAAAAGAGACCATCCGTACTGCAACATCGGCTCCCGCGCCGGAAATCATTCCTGTCGCCTATACGCCACCGCCCGTAGCGGACACAAAGATCGTAGTAGCTAACGCTAACAACAATCCGGACCCGAGTCCGGCAAGCTACTATGTCCAGGTCGGCGCCTTTAAAAACGAAGCGAACGGCGACCTGCTGCAGAAGAAAATCCTGGGGCTGGAACTTGCCGGGGATGCGGCAGTCACTAACGTGTATAATGATGGCATTTACCGCGTGAAGCTCGGCCCTTTCAGCACCAGAAAAGAAGCCGATGTCTCTGCCAACAAAGTGCGCAAGCAATTAAATCTTTCAGCAATCGTTACCAATCAGTAATCATTAATAAATTCACATGACCAATCATTCATTATTAGCTCGCAGCATCAGCCTTATTTCAGCAACCACCTTATGCATGACCCTGAGTTTCAGCCCGCTTGCACATGCGGACAGCGCGCAGATCGCGCCGCCGCCAACCCTGGCAGTCAAAGCGTATCTGCTTAAGGATTTCAACAGCGGCCATGTGATTGCCACACAAAATGCAAACATGCGCATTGAACCTGCATCACTGACCAAAATCATGACGGCTTACCTGAGTTTCAAAGCCATTAAGAACGGCCACCTGCAACTGACACAAACGCTGCCGGTGAGCGAACTCGCCTGGAAAGTCGAAGGCTCTAAAATGTTCATCGAGCCCAACAAACCCGTTACGGTCGATGAATTGCTGCATGGCATGATAATCGTGTCAGGCAACGATGCTTCCATCACTCTGGCAGAAGGCATTGCAAGCACGGAAGAACTGTTTGCCGGCATGATGAACAAAGAGGCGCAGCGTCTGGGCATGAAAAACACGCATTACATGAATGCTACCGGCTTGCCTGATCCGCAGCACTACACAACCGCTGAAGACTTGTCGATTCTGGCCAGCGCCCTGATTCGCGACTTTCCGGAAGACTACAAGCGTTTGTATTCCGTTAAAGAATATAGCTACAACAATATCAAACAGCCTAACCGCAACCGCCTGTTGTGGCTGGACCCGAATGTGGACGGCATGAAAACCGGCCATACCGAATCTGCCGGCTATTGCCTGATTTCTTCTGCCAAGCGCGATAACACCCGCCGTATTTCCGTGATACTGGGCGCACCTACAGACGCCGCTCGCGCAACAGAAAGCCAGAAACTGCTCAATTACGGCTTCCAGTTTTTTGATTCTACCCTTGTATACAAACGCGGCCAGGCCATCAATCAGCTCAGGGTATGGAAAGGCGCTGAGAATACGGTGGCCTCAACCGTGGCAAGCGACTTATACCTGACGCTGCCAAAAGGCGAATATGCCAATACCAAAGCCGTCATTTCAAGCACGCAGCCTTTGATCGCCCCGATCAAAAAAGGTCAGGTAGTCGGCACCGTGAAATTCATGCTGAACGGCAAAGTAGTCGAACAGCGTCCTATCGTTGCAGCAAAAGCCGTCGACACAGCCGGCATTCTGGGACGTGCGTGGGACTCGATAAAATTACTATTACAATAACCAGGTAACGTGTATGCGTGAAATAGAACCCCACACCGCACCACCATTAATCGATTTCCCCTGCAACTTTGCCATTAAAGTCATGGGGGAAACCCACGATGCATTTGCAAGCACCATTGTTGAAGTCATTCAGACGCAACTGCCTGCATTTACTGCCGATCATGTAGAAATGCGCGCGAGTTCAGCCGGCAAATACATCAGCCTGACCTGTAATGTGTATGTCACATCTCAAGATCAGCTTGATAATGTCTACCGCCTGTTAAGCACGCATCCCCTGGTGAAGTTCGCACTCTAACCAACGCAGCAAGCGATGCAGCAGCCCTTGATCATCCGGCGTTTAGGCCTCACGGAATTTGAAAGCACATGCCAGGCCATGCAACGCTTCAACGCGAAGCGCACGCCGGCTGCACCGGATGAACTATGGCTGACTGAACACCCGCCGGTGTATTCCCTAGGACTCAATCGCAGGCAGGTCAGGCTGCCGCAGCGCGCTGATATTCCGACCATACTCACTGACCGCGGCGGCAAGATCACGTATCATGGGCCAGGGCAGGTGGTTGTCTATATCCTGGCAGACCTGCAACGCAGCCGCCTGAATATACGCAGGCTAGTCACGCTGCTGGAAAATGCGATCATCGAGCTACTGGCGGCGCACGGGGTTGAGGCAAACGCAAAGCAAGACGCGCCCGGCGTCTATGTGCAGCTTGCTGATGCACAAGAAGCCAAAATTGCATCATTGGGCTTACGCGTAAAGAACAACTGCTGCTATCACGGCCTGAGTCTCAATGTGGATATGGACCTGAGCCCGTTCGAAGCGATTGACCCTTGCGGCTACGCCGGGCTGAAAGTCACGCAGACTAAAGACTTAGGCATTGCTGCCGATATGCGGGCAATCGGCGAACAACTGCTGCAAATACTCAATGCCAATTTTGAACAGTTGCGAAACTCGGCAATGACTGACGATATGGAAAAGCATGACTGATAACTCAAACAAAACAGACATTAAAACACCCAGGCAGAAAATTGCCGGCGTGAAGGAAATCGACGCGGCCAAAACCTCGCGCATCCCGATCAAGATCATACCGCAACCTGCACAGCGCAAACCTGAGTGGATACGCATGAAAGCGCCGGATTCCGCGCGCTATCAGGAAATCAAACGTGTGCTACGCGATAACAACCTGCATACCGTGTGCGAAGAAGCAAGCTGCCCTAACATCGGCGAATGCTTCAGCGGCGGCACCGCCACTTTCATGATCCTGGGTGACATCTGTACGCGCCGCTGCCCATTCTGCGATGTTGCACACGGCAAACCGCTGCCGCCGGATGTGAATGAACCTGAAAATCTGGCGCGCACCATCGCACAGATGAAACTTAAATACGTAGTGATTACCAGCGTAGACCGCGACGACCTGCTGGATGGCGGCGCACAGCATTTTGTAGATTGCATTAAAGCCGTGCGCACGCAATCACCTGACATCAAGATTGAAATCCTGGTACCGGATTTCCGCGGCCGACTGGACGTTGCCATGAAGATCCTGAGCGAAGCGCCGCCGGATGTCATGAACCATAACCTGGAAACGATCCCCAGGCTCTACAAACAAGCCAGACCCGGCTCAGACTACCAGAACTCGCTCACCTTATTAAAGAAATTCAGCGAGTTGTATCCGCACATTCCAACCAAATCCGGTCTGATGCTCGGCCTGGGCGAGACCGATGAAGAAATTCTGGATGTGATGCGCGACCTGCGTGCGCACAATGTCAGCATGCTGACGCTGGGGCAATACCTGCAGCCCAGCGTGCATCACCTGCCGGTCATGCGCTATGTGGAACCGAAAATTTTTGAGGATTTACGCCAAAAAGCGGATACCATGGGCTTTAATAATACCGCCAGCGGCCCCATGGTAAGAAGTAGTTACCATGCTGACCTTCAGGCACAGCAGGTAGTTTAATTAACACCGCGATGTCCGTAATAGATTCCGGCATAATCGCGATATTCTTTAAAAAAAGGTAAATATGGTTCCTCACCTGACAACAGCATTGAACGGCCCCCTGCTGAGTTTAGAAAAAAGTATGCTTGGCGCGATGCCAAAAATCGAGCATTGGTTCCGCACACAATGGCTGGAGCATGCCGCTCCGTTTTATGCTTCTGTGGATTTACGCAACTCCGGTTTCAAACTGGCACCGGTAGACACCAACCTGTTTCCCGGCGGTTTCAATAACCTGAACCCGGAATTTCTGCACCTGAGCGTGCAGGCTGCGATGGTGGCCGTTGAAAAAGTCTGCCCGGAAGCGCACCGCCTGCTGATTATTCCTGAAAACCATACGCGTAACGCTTACTACCTGCACAACGTGGTTGAACTCGCCAATATCCTGAAACAGGCAGGCATGCACATCAGGATCGGTTCCATCTCACCGGAAATCACGGTGCCTACCCGATTTGAAACACAGGGCGGGCAAACGCTGCTGCTGGAACCTGTGGTGCGCGTCGGCAACCGCATCAAATTGCCGCAATCCTCTATTGACGGCGTCACGCTGGATGAATTCGACAGCTGTGCCATCCTGCTCAATAACGACTTGTCCGGCGGCATTCCGGAAATACTCCAGAACCTTGAGCAGGATTTGATTCCTCCGCTGTATGCCGGCTGGAGTACGCGCCGGAAATCCCAGCATTTCTCGGCCTATAACCGCGTAGCGAGCGAGTTCGCGCAGCTGATCGGCATTGATGAGTGGCTGCTGAACCCGTATTTTGATACCTGCGGTGAGATAGACTTCAACGCCCGCACCGGCGAAGAGTGCCTTGCGGCTAAAGTTGAGGAGTTGCTGGGAAAGATCAAGCTTAAATATGCAGAGTATGGCGTAACACAGGAGCCGTTCGTGATTGTAAAGGCGGATGCCGGCACCTATGGCATGGGCATCATGACCGTGAAATCGCCGGATGATGTACGCGCCCTGAACCGCAAGACCCGCAACAAGATGTCAGTCGTGAAAGAAGGCCTGGAAGTTTCTGAAGTCATCATCCAGGAAGGTGTTTACACCTTTGAAAGCATCAACGATGCCGTGGCCGAGCCTGTCGTGTACATGATGGATCATTTCGTGATCGGCGGCTTTTACCGCGTGCATACAGGCCGCGGCGTGGATGAGAACCTGAACGCACCCGGCTCGCATTTCGTACCGCTGGCATTTGAAAAACCCTGTACCCTGCCTGACTGCGCCGGCGCTCCGGATGCCGCGCCGAACCGCTTCTATGCCTATGGCGTGGTTGCGCGCCTGGCACTGCTGGCAGCTGCGATCGAGCTGCAGGAACAGAATCCGCTTAACCAATAACCACTGAGCAACTGCTAACGATGAAACTCGTATTTATTCTAGATCCGCTGCCAAGCCTGAAAATCTACAAGGATACGAGCTTCGCCATGATGCGCGAAGCAAGCAGGCGCGGCCATGAATTATTTGTGTGCATGCAGCATGACCTTTTCCTGCGCGGCAGCCAGGCCCGGATCAGGACACAGTCGTTCCAATTCACCGGCGACGGCTATGAATTGGGCATCCCGGATGAAAATGTGCCGCTTAACTTTGACGCCATCATCATGCGCAAAGACCCGCCGTTCGATAACGAATACCTCTACAGCACTTACCTGCTGGAAATTGCCGCCAGCCAGGGTGCCAAGGTGTTCAATGACCCGGCGGCAATCCGCGGCTGGAATGAAAAACTTTCGGTCACGCGGTTTCCGCAATTTGCACCGGAATTTCTGGTCACTGCAAATAATGCACTGATCCGCGAGTTTTTGAACACGCATCAGGATATTGTAGTAAAACCTCTGGACGGCATGGGTGGCAGCAGTATTTTCCGGCTGACGCTGGACGACCCGAATATCAGCGTGATCCTGGAAACCATCACCCTGCATGGCAGCCGTACCATCATGGCGCAACGCTACCTGCCGGAAATCGTGCAGGGCGATAAACGCATCATCATCATCAATGGCGACCCGTTACCCTATGCATTGGCGCGCATACCGCTCGCGGGCGAAACTCGCGGCAACCTGGCAGCCGGCGGTACCGGCGTGGCGCAGCCACTCAGTGAACGCGATCATGAAATTGCCACCGTGGTCGGCAGAACGCTCAAACAGCACGGCCTGTTCCTCGTAGGGCTGGATGTGATCGGTGACCATTTAACCGAAATCAACGTCACCAGTCCTACCGGCATGGTGGAAATTGCCGCGCAAACCGACTGCAATCCGGCAGGGCTGATGCTGGATGCGCTAGAGCAGTTTTTGGCGGCATAACGCCCGGCCTATGCGTAAATGGCCGGTCAGCCTGCTAGTGATTGCCATGCTGGCTTTAGTCATCGCCGGTGTGCGTGCGCTCAGGCAGGAGCCGCTTTACCATACACAGAGTTATGTATTCGGCACACTGGTCGATATCAGCATTTACGGTGAACCCGAAGACCGCGCAACATTGCTGGCGAATCAGGTATTGCAGGATTTCCAGAATCTGCACAACCAGCTGCATGCCTGGAAACAGGCCGGCAAAGGCCAAGCCAGCGAGCTTGGTACATTAAACACCGCCTTTGCAAGCGGCACCAAACCTGTAGCCATTAGCCCGCAGCTTGCTGCAATGCTGACGGAAGCAACGGATCTATCGGTCAAGTCACAAGGCTTATTCAACCCGGCCATCGGCCACTTAATCAGCACTTGGGGTTTTCAGCGTGATGAGTTCACTGCCGTAAGGATTGATGATGAAACAATTAAAGCACTGCTCAAAACCAAGCCGCGCATGACCGACATTGTGTTGAAAGATCACACCGCCTTCAGCACCAACCCCAATGTAAAACTGGATCTGGGCGGCTATGCCAAAGGCTATGCATTGGATATGGCTGCCGACTATTTACGCCGACAGCAGGTTAAAAACGCGCTGATTAACATAGGCGGCAACATCATTGCCATCGGCCGGCATGGCGACAAACCCTGGCGCGTCGGCATACAGCACCCGCGCAAACCGGCGGCAATAGCCACGCTTGATTTGGCGGATGGCTGGGCAATCGGCACCTCGGGCGACTATCAGCGCTACTTCATGCTGGATGGCAAACGCTACTGCCATATCATTGACCCGCGCAACGGTTACCCAGTGCAGCATACACAGGCGGTTACGGTGCTGATTCCACCCCGGAAGAATGCCGGCGTACTGTCTGATGTGGCATCCAAACCCATTTTCATCGCGGCGGCTGAAGATAAAGCCAGCACTGCCGCCATGCTTGGCATACAATATTTCATGGTGATTGATCAGCAATCCAATATTTTTGTAAGCCAGGCACTTGCTAAAAAACTCGACTGGTTAGACCCGGAAGTGAATAATAACCGCCATGTTAAGCTTGTTACGCTCCCCTGAACCGACCTTCAGGCACCTGCTGATAGGTGACTGGCTCACCATTATTTTCAGTGCTGTAATCACCGCCGGCCTGTTCCTGACGTTATGGTCACATGAGCTGGCTTCGAAAATACAAATCCGCGTGGGCGATAAAATCCAGGCGACCTATGACCTGAACCAGCAGCGCGATATTACGGTTCATGGCGCTATCGGGGACGCGGTTATTCACATTAACCAAGGTAAGGTACGATTCTCCAAGTCACCGTGTCATAATCAATACTGTGTGCATCAGGGCTGGCTCACCCATAGCGGACAAGTGGCGATTTGTTTGCCTAATCAAATCAGCCTGGAGCTGATTGGCGCGAAAAAACCTTACGACTCACTGAATTACTGATGGGCATCTCCTTGAATACGGTTTAATAACGCATGCAGATCCAGACCAATATCGACGACCACCGCATTGCAAAACTGGCTGCTTTTGCAATTGCCCTGCACATGATTGAGGCGGTTGTGCCGTCACCGCTACCCGGGGTTAAGCCCGGCATCGCCAATATCGTCACGCTCTATGTGCTGCTGCAATACGATTTTGCAACAGCGGCCTGGGTCAGCATACTGCGTGTATTTGCCAGCAGCCTGCTGCTCGGGCAGTTCATGTCGCCTGCATTCGCACTCAGCCTGAGCGGGGCTCTGCTAAGCCTGGGGATGTTATGGGCAGCCCAGCACTTGCCCAGGCGCTATTTCAGCGCGGTCAGCTTAAGCATCCTCGCTGCATTCGCACACATAGCCGGGCAACTTATCGTAGTGCGTTTATGGCTCATCCCGCATGCCAGCGTGGCCTACCTGATACCGGTCTTTGCAGTGGCCGCGCTGTTTTTCGGGTTTATCAACGGCCTGATCACCGCAAAACTACTTTATAGCAAAACGCAGTCATCAGCAGCGAATCAGTCCGTGGACAATCCCCCATAGCATGCGGCCACCTATTTTTCACCAAACCATCAACCGCCTTAAACTGCTTCTGGTGCAGCATAAGATGCTATTGCTGGCGGCTGCCGGCTCCATACTCTTACACATTGCTTTCTTGAGCGAGTTCTCGATCTCGTTACCGCAGCCAGCTGATGATGGTCAAACGCTTGATATGCATCTGGTGCAGCAGCAAGCTG
>Ga0208626_1000274_pt1 | contig 19030 bp, 19 predicted proteins | sample LakWasMet10_HOW4_2_FD_183860 | JGI IMG/M metagenome (GOLD analysis project Ga0208626, IMG submission 183860) | Freshwater sediment methanotrophic microbial communities from Lake Washington under simulated oxygen tension - Sediment Metagenome... | ecosystem: Environmental > Aquatic > Freshwater >... | reverse complement strand
AAATTTACCAATCGAAGAACAAGCCCTTCTATTAACAGAGCAAGGTGAATTCATTTGTCAGAACATTGATGGCTACATTGCATGCAAACTGTATACATTAAATCATTTGCTAATTGAAGAGTTCAGAGAACTTGAAACAAATGCATTACGATTTATAGGAATTGTTGAGGACAAAAAACGAATCGATTTTTACCTCGAAAATATTAGCATCAGTTCTGATGGGAACAAACTGATTGATATAATAAGAACCACGCTTGATAAAGAGTTTGTACTATTGGAATGTACGGATTGTGGATTTCATATGTTCGCAGAAAAAGAACGTGGTATTTACGAACAGACATGTCCAGAATGTGATTTACCAACATTAAAATTAATAGAAGAATAAACCATGTGCTACGCAGTTGACCCAGCTTCACGAAAAGAAGTTGTTGAACTATTTGATGCTATTTATGACAATGCCGTTCGTAATGATGAATGGGAAGAGCATTTTCATCATATTTCAGCATTCGTACATCCTAAATTGCCTATAATGACTAGCAAAGAACCAAAGAGAGTTCAAGGCTATAATTGGGGATTGATACCAAAATGGGTAAAAGATGAAAAACAAGCAAAAGAAATGGCCGTAAATACAATCAATGCACGTTCAGAAACCATATTTGAAAAACCATCGTTTAGGAATTCAATCAAAGACAAGCGTTGTTTAATTTTTGCAAATGGATTCTATGATTACAGAGAAGTGAATAAAAAAAAGTATCCCTATTATATCAGCTTAAAAGACCAAAAAACATTTGCTTTTGGAGGCATCTACGATGAATGGACGAATCAAGAAACAGGTGAAATAATCAACACATTTTCGATGGTTACCACAGAAGCCAATCCATTGATGGCACATATACACAATGTGAAAAAACGAATGCCATGTTGGATTGGATTAACCCAAACTTAGAAAAGGAACAGATTGTATCCTTAATGAAACCGTTGGATGAAAATCTGATGCAAGCACATACCATTTCAAAACTCATTACCAGCAGAACGGAGCGAACAGATGTTCCAGAAGTTAAAAAGGAATTTGTGTATTCGGAGTTAAATGAGTTGTTCTAAATACTATCACTATATTTGTTAAACAAAAAATAGCTTATGAAAAAATAAAAAAGTAAACATACCACATTAGCGTTAGTATATTTTTGTTCTGAAAACCGCGAATTTTTAATGAATGCAAAAATAGCAACTATCGCTCACGTCAAAGGCGTGGGCTTTAGTCTATTTGCATTCAGGGTGCTTCGCGGTACCTCAGAACAGATGGCTAAATGTCCCACGCTGATTTTTTATATAAACACCTATTCGGAACATTAGAGGTAAAAAATCTAAAAACAATGAAAAAATTACAACCAATTGGAATTGCAATTCTACTACTAATTGCTTCCGCCACATTTAATGCATGTAAAAAAACAGAAAAAGGTGAAACAGGTCCACAAGGTCCAGCAGGTGCACAAGGACCACAAGCTAAAACGTTCAATTTTTCATTAACTTTTTTCCCAGGTGATACATATAACTATTACACTGGAATTACAGGATTCACAAGCGATGATGTTATATTAACTTTTTTTATAACTCAAACTACAGGATCCACAAACTACTATACACAAATTCCAGCAACCATTGGAAATCTTAATATTTATCCAGATTTTTCGGAAATAGATGGTACACTCTATATAAATACTAAAAGGGCAGATGGAATAGCAGGAAGTCCTTGGACAGCGACAACAACACTAGTATTTAAAGCAGTATTAATTAGTAGCTCACAATTAGCTGCAAACGGTGATATTGATTTTAAAAATTATAATCAAGTGAAGGAAAGATTCAATCTAAAAGATTAAAAAAAGCTAACCCAAACAAAGCAATTGCTTTGTTTGGGTTATATCTTAATTACTTATTATAAATTATCATTCAATTGAATTATTGAATACCGCCACCAAATCTATAAGTATTTTAAACCACATCAAACGATGCCAATACAAGTGTGTAAATATCTTTCAGGGATTTTATGTAAATTTTATCTTCCACTCCATCCAGGTTTACGTATTCAATTTCTTTCCCTTTAAGAGTATGGTATATAGTTATTAATCTTTCATTCTCGTAAAAAGCTAAGCGTTGTTTTAACCGTTCAATCTCCAAATTTTTATCGGCTAGCATTGGATGACCATGATCCATATTAAACAAGCAATTAGAAACAATATTTTCAACGTATTCACTAAGGCAAACTTCTACCTGCTCGCTACGTTTAATCAGCTCTAATTTCACATAAGGCGTACATTTAAATCCTAATGTTACCTTTTTACCAATACCATATAGCAGATCTTTATTTAATGCCTTAGGGTTAAAATTTGTGTTTTCCATAATATTTTTTTTTCAAAATTAAAATATATGAAATTGGAAATTTTGGTTATTCCAAATTAATCTAGGTTAACCTACATTAATCTAGGTTAACCCATGTAAATCTTTATTAATTAGGATCCCCCAAATGCTCGTAAACCAATTTTACTTGCTTAGGAGTCAGTAATCGTCTTTTAGGATGAAGTTTTAATTCATCAATATCATTTAACCAACTAATGAAGGTGCTGTAATCGACCTTATATTCCTTGGCTAACTGCGTTCTCGTTTTGGTTGATATATTCATATTTATAACTTTTGAAAAATGAAATTGTGTATATATGCACTTTCTGTTTTCATACCTCTTTTTACGCTGCTTCCAATAGTCTATAATAAACGTTCCTATTGATTACTTTTTTAGTCAGGCAATAAACAACACCCATATCCTTCTTAATAGTGCTTTTCGATTTAATTAATTCCCCCAAACGTGTTTCAATAGTTCTAGCGGTGCAAGAATATTCTGTTGAAAGCATTTCCACTAAGTCGAGCTTACCCATTTCCCCTATGAGGTTTTTTGCTAGGAAATCTTTTATCTCACTATTAGTAACTTTTCGATTTTTTGAATCCATAGCATTTTGAATAAGCAATGGCTCAGCACAAACAAGGCCTTTTACCTCCTCCGAATAACTTAAATAAAAAGGGTCCAACTTTTTCGTACTTCTACACTTTAAAAAACTTACTTTAATAAGTTCAGTATTATGGTTACTACTATCCTTTTCAAAACCTATTTGAATAACAGTAGACGACTTGTTGTTTGCCTCAGACCCAATGTGGCCGCGGGCTTTATCGACACTAGATGGATTTTCATGTATCAAGCAAATGAAGGTAACATCATGATCATTTATCATTAAATTTAACAAATCAATCAGCTTCATCGATTCTGCTGGATCATTAAAATTCATCAAACAATCTGTCATTACATCAAGCATTACAACCATATGATTACTATTCAAATTTCGAAAATGGAATAAATAATCTTTAAGAGCTTCAAATCGTTTACTACGCTCAATATCCAACAAGGATATTGCTGAAAAATTAGCTGGAATTGAATGTTTATTAAAGCCTGAATTTTCATTTATCCGTTGAATCGCAAATGGAAGTTGATCCTTAATATTGCGTTCTGTATCAACATACAGTACATCGTATGATCTAGAAATATTAGTTCTAAACCCTAGAAATTCTGCTGCGCCATCTTTTGTTAAAATAGAACAACACAAATTCTCAGCTAATCGACTCTTATGAACTCCACTTTTACCTTGAATAATATTAATGGTATTAGGATAAATTACTCCATAACCATCTCGTTCAATAATTGGTTCAGAAAATTTTATTTGTTCTTGCACATATTTATTAATCTTTTTCTGGGATGCCCAAATTTTTTGAAGATTCTCCGATATTTTGTTTTTTGATTCTACAATTGCTTCCATGAGTGCTACGGTTGTATAATTTGTATTTTATTTATTTGATTATGAATTGGTAATTCGGATATGGGTAATCTGCCAATTCTCCCTGGACTGTTCCAAGTTTGACCTTGAAACATAAGTTCAATTAAAAAACATGTTATTGCAGGATCTTTTTGTTTCAGTTTAATCATATTTTGTTCAATTATAAACCAATCAGATGAATATAAACCTCCATTCAGACACCAAACGGCAGTCTCCAATGCAAGTAAATTCCTATCATACTCTAGCCTATTTTGATTATATACTTTCGGATTTTTTTGATAATACGAACGTCTAGTATCAATTATATTTTGAATAATAGCAGCTGCTACTTGGTTGTTAAGTCTAATTCCCATGCTCCTTTCTTTTTAATGATGAAACTTGATTGATTGAGTCTGAAATGATTTCAGCTTGGGTACGTTTTTTTCCTTTGTTTAGATAAGAAATCAAATCTTCCCGTTTGAACAACAATTTCTTCCCTATTTTAACATATGGCACCATCCGCTGCTGGCATAAAGTGTAAAGCCGAGAACACGAAAGATGGAGTAATTTGGCAGCTGCTTTTAAATCCATAAATTCTTCTGGAGAATCAACATGAACTTGATTGCTAATTTTGCCTTCAATTTCACATATTTTCTTAATTATGAATGAAAGGCACTCTGGGATACTGTCGAAAGTAGGATTTTCGAGGTAGTTTGTGGTTTGTTTTTGTTTTTGATTCATGTTGTGTGTTTTTATTAATTTTCACACAACAATATAAAACGGGGTTTATGATTAAAAAGGCGGGGAAGGCGGGGAAGGCGGGGACACTGATTCTATTGACTTACAAACGACCTTTTTTTGTCATCAATTTAAAAAAAGATGTTTTATAAAGATCTCCAGTTAATTTATAATCAGAAAATAAATTGATTTTACTTTTCAAAAACTCCATATAGTTATAAATTTCATCATGAGTACTATCCATTGAATCTTGAAATAATTTATATAACTGAAATGCAAACTTACCTTTTGATCCTTTTTTTATTCTAATTATTGAAGAATCTGACCCTACACCATTAAAATAATTATATAGTGCCATTTTCAGCTTTTTATATTCATTTTTATCTATAAACTTCTCCTCATTTAACACACCCAGAAAATTTTCTATAAAATCAGTTTGTTTAATATTTTCATTAAAAACCAAATCCTTTAAACAAGAGGTTTCAACAGCTTTTCCTTTTTTTTCTTCGAGCTGCTTCTCCATTTCTTGAATCCACTTTTTATAAGTTGGCAATACTTCTATTAATTTATTATCAATTTCAGCTTGTTCAACAAGAACATTTTCTTTTATCCAATGAATAAATTGCAATTGCATCGTCAAATCTTTAGGGGTGAGTTCCAGCAAAAAAGGATCTATATTTTCAAAGATATAGTCCAACTGATCAAATACACATTTGTCATTCGCCAATTCAGGGTTATCAATATAAAAAGGGTTGGTTGGAAACCAATTATCTTTATCACTTTCTTTCAAGTTTAGTTCTACTGCCCTTTTTTCAGACAAAAATTTATTAGCCTCAATTCCTATAACAAATGATTCTCGAAGCGTCTGAATCATCCTATCAATTATATCAATTTCAGGCAAAACCTCATTCTTTTTTTGCCATAATAAATCCTCCTCGTCATCTCTTTCTTTAAGATATTCATTAAGGAACCAATATTTAAAATAATTTCTAAATGTACTTTCTCTAACATTTCCCTTTTTTACTATTTTTTCTCCCTTTAGGGATAGACTCGTTAAAAGGGCCATCATTTGGTGTGTTTCCTTTTTCATATTATCAATTAATATAGATTTTCATTAAATTTTGTCATCTAAAACTCCATTATTTTTTTCGAAAATTCTCTTTTTGTTTCATCCTCAAATCCTGCAAAATACCCTTTTGTTGTTTTTAAGTTATTATGGTTTAATGCTTCAGAAACAAATTCCATGTGTGCACCTTTCCTTATTGATTGAGTTGCGAAACTGTGCCTGGCCCAATACGTAGAGATGTCTTTCTTAACTCCAACATTGTGTGCAAATTTTTTGAAATTTTGATTTATAAAGCGAGTAAAATTTTTCACTTTATAATATTTTTCAATTTCATTCATTTCATTATTTAAAATAGGAAAAATATAATTCTCATTTTCTCTATTCTTGTTCCCATACTTATCAATAATTGATAAAGAAAATACATTTAAATATGCTATGATAGGTAGAGCATGGTTTGACGTCCGGATTGTTTTTGTCCTTGGTATGACAAGTTTATCAGTTTCAAAATGCTTCCATTTTAACGCTGCGATGTCTTTAATATTCATGCCATTACAAACATAACTAAAAAACCAAAAATCACGGGCCTTTGATTGCTCTATTGTATTGGTTTCTGCTTCGAACAAAATCTTCAATTCATCAGCATTAAGTGCTTTTTTCACATTACGTCCTGTTGGAACGACATATTTTTTCCTTCCAAATGGGTACAACTCAACAGAAATTTCCTTTTCTCCAATTGCATAATTAAATACAGCCCTTAAACATCTTAAATACATTGACAATGTTGTTCGGGATCTTTTTAAATGGTACACCATATAATGTTCGTAGCGCTCAAGCCACAATACATTAATTTCATTAAACATAAGATACTCAACACTTTTTTTTCCAGTAAATAACAAATAATTTAATAGTGATTTCTTACTCAACTCATACATTGTGGCAGTCCCTATTGAATTCAATTCATTGTTTTTTCTAATTAGTAAATCATAATAATAGAAAACATTTGTACCATCCCCTACTTTTCTATATAGTTTTCGTTTAAATTGCTCAAAAGAAAAAGGTGTAATCGTTTTTGCAACCTCATTTGCTGAACTTTCAACAGCCATCATTTCCAAACGCACTTCAGTAAACTCTGATCTAGTTTTTGTTGTTTTCCAAACACTTTGATAGTCTTTGGCTGAAAATTCAAATTTTGTTGGGTAATACTTATTCTTCTTAGTCAAGGAATTATACACATTTAGCTTAACTGGAAAGAGTCCATTTGCTTTTTTGCGTCTTTCGTCAAGGTAAAACGATATTATAAAGTCATTTTGTATCATGTTCATTTCAAAGATAAAACATTTGCAGAATATTTGCAGAAAAATGTAGTTAATTTCAATTAATTTTAATTTAAAAAAATTAACACTTAGAATAAAAAGCCTATATTTGCTCAATAACAACAAAGAAAAAGCAATAGCAATTAATACGAGGCACCTGCCTTACAAGCAGGGGGTCACTGGTTCGAACCCAGTAGTTCCCACGAAAGCCTTGCAATTTGCAAGGCTTTTTTTTTCAACATATATTATCATGAACTATACGACCACCTTTTTGCTATTTATTTGCATTTTTTTATTTTCCTGCAGTGCTACCAAATCTGTTTATATTTTAACGGAGGATGTAAATGTAGAAACCATCTCGAGTTGCAGAAATAGCTCTATTTCTAACTTCTCGAATAACCCAAAATTAAAGTCGATACAACAACAAAGTATCAAAGAACAGTCGGAAGTACAGAAAGTAAAAACGGTTAGCAATAAAGAAGATGCTAAATACAAAATAAAGAGTTCCAAAATTGTGATCACCGAAAAATGTGGCCAAACAAACAATTCAGAAAAACCATCCTATAATTTAGCTCAAACATTAGCGTTTGAAAATGTCGACACACAAGAACTAATAGAATTCAAATCCGACACGAACATCGTCCCTCATCAAGAACTCTCTAATATTAATTCGCTTTTAGCCCAAATACCTTCCTTTGAGAGCTATATACCAGTCTTAACTAAAAACAATATTTCCTTATTAAAATCATACTTGGCTAAGAAAAAATAGCTTAATTTCGCGCAAAAATTAAACAAAATTATATGAAAAAATTATTACTTACAGTAGTTGCTTTAGCTAGTATTATGGGAGCTAAAGCTCAAATTATTTTCCAGGAAGATTTTGATGGGATTTCTGGTTCTACAGCAGGTGGTGCTGGAACCTATAGCTTTCCGTCAGGATGGTCATTATTTAATGTTGATGCACTAGCTCCAAATGCCAGTGTAGCATATGTAAATGAGGCATGGGAAAGAAGAGAAGATTTTAGCTTAAATGTTGCTGATTCTGCAGCATTTAGTACTTCTTGGTACTCACCAGTTGGGACTGCTGACGATTGGATGTTCACTCCAGCAATAACTATTCCTGCAAATGCCGTATTAAGCTGGAATGCAGTTGCTTACGATGCAAGTTATCCAGATGGATATCAAGTTCGTATTATGACAACAGCGCCTAACGCAGGTAACGTTATGTCTTCTACCGTTTTACAAACAATTGCAGCTGAAAATTCAACGTGGACAGCTCGAACACAAAATTTAAATGCTTACGCTGGACAAACTGTATATATCGCTTTTAGAAACAATTCAGTGAATATGTTCTTATTATTGATTGATGATGTAAAAGTAGAAGTTTCTGTAAACTTTGATGCACAATTAGTATCTGCAGATACATTAACAGAATACACCTTAATTCCGCAAACTCAAACAGCTCCTTTGGTATTTTTAGGTGATATCAAAAACAATGGTAATAATGCATTAACAAATGTTAGACTAAATGTAACTGTAAAAAACAGTGCAAATTCTACGGTTTATTCTGCAAGCAGTGCTGCTACTGGATTAGCTTCTGGTGCTACTGCAACATATAACGTTGCTGGTTTTACTCCAACTGCAGTAGACAACTACACCGTTAAATTATATGCAACTGCTGCAGAAACAGATCAACTAAATTCTAATGATACCATTACTAGAACAGTTACAGTTACGGATTCCACATACGCACGTGATAATGGAGCGGTTACTGGTGCATTAGGTATTGGTGCTGGAAACGGTGGTTATTTAGGACAGGATTTCGAAGTCCTTGCTACAGATGACCTTACTTCTGTAAGTGTTTATTATTCTAGAGGTTATACAAACAGAAAATATGCTTTAGCAATTTGGAATATGAGTGCTGGAGTTCCTAGCACAATCATTGGAACAACAGATACATTATTATACCCTGATAACAATGCTTTATCTACTACGGTTCCAATGCATAATGGAGCATTAACGTTAACCCCTGGTCGTTACGCTGTAACTGCAATTGAGTTCACTGCTGATAGTACTGTACAAGTTGGATTAACCAATGAATTTTTCACAAGAAACCGTACTTGGGTTAATTGGCCAACAAATCCTTTAGGTACGTGGGGAAATAATGAAGATTTTGGCGCATCTTTCGCTAAATCTTATGTTATCCGCCCTAATTTTGGTTGCGTTACAATTACTTCTAGTCAAACACTTTCTATATGTGCAGGCAACTCTGTTTCTGTAGGATCAAACACATATACTACAACTGGTGTTTATACAGATGTATTGACTGCAATAAATGGTTGTGACAGTGTGGTTACAACGAATTTAACTGTTGCACCAGCTATCAATGTTGCAACAACTACTTTAGGAAATGCTATAACAGCTAGCTCATCTACTGGAACATTCCAATGGATTGATTGTAACAATGGAAATGCAATTATTTCAGGTGAAACAAACCAAACATATACGGCTTCAGCATCTGGCGACTACGCTGTTGTTGTAACAGTAGGTTCTTGCTCAGACACATCTTCTTGTGTTAACATTACCGTAACTGGTATAACTGAAGCATCTGCTGCTAATCAACTTTCTGTGTATCCTAATCCAAATACTGGTTCATTTGTTATCAATGCAACAGAAGCAGGAAAATACATTATTTTCAATGAATTAGGACAAGAAGTTAAAAACTTTGAATTGAGTGCAAAAAACAACTTCACAATGTCTATTAACGACCTAAGTAATGGTGTTTACATGATTTCAGGTGTTAGCAAAAATAAAACTACTAAACAAAGAATTGTAGTTAACAAATAACAAATTGATTTTGTAGAATAAAAAAAGCCCTCTTCCTAAAATTGGAAGAGGGCTTTTTTTATTTCATTTTTTTTGCTTTCTTTTGTTTTATGAAAAGCACTTTTATTAAAGCTTGTCTTATACTAACAATTTTCACAACTAAGATTGTAGCGCAACCTTTTGTTGATATAGTCAGCTTCAACTACCAAACCTTCTCCGACAAATATAAAATACCTGGAGATAGTTTAAACACACTTAAGAACAAGACGGACAATTATGCACTCAACTTCTTTTTACCAAAAGAGTTTAAAAATGGGAACACATTATTGATTCGACTTAATACCGAATCAATTAACTCAACTATTTCACCGGATACCTCCTACTCTAATCGATTATCGGCAATTTCATTACCGATTGGTATGAAGCTGGTAACAAAAAATAAAAAATGGGAAACCATTATCATTGCAGTACCAAAAATTGCTTCCGACTTTAAAGATGCAATTGATGGTTATGATTTTCAAATGGGCGGTATCTTCCTTCAACACTGGGTTCCAAACAATAAACTCAAAGTAAAAGCTGGTTTATATTATAATCGCGAAGCATTCGGTAATTTCTATGTACCTTTAGTGGGAGTTGATTGGAAAATAAACGACCGAATATACATGTATGGTATTTTACCTACGAGTTATAAAGTAGAGTTCAATATCTTAAAAAATAAACTTTATACTGGTTTAAACTTAAAATACTTCACCCGTTCCTTCCGCTTATCAAAAGATTATAACTACGATTATGTTCGATACGATGAAGCACAAGTAAAGTTATTTTTAGATTGTTTTGTGGCACCCAAAGTACTTGTTTTTGCTGAGGCGGGTTATTCATTCGGAAAAAACCCTTGGCAATACAAATACAACACCAAGGACGTTGCATACAAAAACAACCCGCTTTATGGACCAATGGGCAACTATATGGTATTTAATTTTGGCTTAGCATACCGCATTCGATTTGATTTAGAGAAGAAGGAACCAACAAATTAAAAAATAGATCATGAGCAAATTAAAAAAAGTATTATTGGTATTACTAGTTATTTTAGTAGCAATTCAATTTATCCGTCCAGATAAAAACATTGGAAATAGCTATGGAGCAAATGACATTACTCAAGCTATTGCAACTTCTGATGAAGTGAAAACCATTTTGGATAAAGCATGTATGGATTGCCATTCCAACAATACCCGCTACCCTTGGTATAACAATATCCAACCTGTTGCTTTTTGGCTTGCAAATCATGTGGATGAAGGGAAAGAAGAACTTAACTTTTCTGAATTTAAAACATACAAATTAAAGCGTCAAGACCATAAATTGGAAGAAGTAGTTGAAATGATACAAGAAGGAGAAATGCCTTTGAGTTCATACACAATTACTCATGGTGATGCTAAACTGACAGAATCAGAAAAACAGTTATTAATCAACTGGGCAAACGAAGGCAGAAAAGCCTTAGGCGTGCCACAAGAAGAAGAGCATCAATAAGCTTTTTTATTTCCACAATTTAAACTCTTTTTTAGTAAATTTGTTCTTCTATAAAACAAGAAGGAGAAAGAAGATGAGTATTACCAAAGAACAAGTTTTAGAAGCACTTAAAAATGTTGACGATCCTGATTTAAAAAAGGATTTGGTTACATTAGGCATGATTCACGATTTACAAGTTGAAGGCAAAAATGTAAGCTTTACTGTTATGCTTACTACTCCTGCATGCCCAATGAAGGAAATGATTCACAAAGCATGTGTGAATGCTATTTTACATTTTGTGGATAAGGAAGCTGTTGTAAATGTTAAAATGAGTGCAACGGTTTCGGCCTCACAAAAATCCGGACCATTATTACCAAAAGTTAAAAATATTATTGCAGTTGCCTCTGGAAAAGGTGGTGTTGGAAAATCGACCATTGCCTCTAACCTAGCATTGGCATTGGCAAAACAAGGCGCAAGTGTTGGCTTAGTGGATGCCGATATTTATGGACCATCCCAAACAATTATGTTTGATGTTGTTCATGAAAAGCCAATGATTAAAGATGTGAATGGTGTAAATAAAATTGTACCTGTAGAAAGTTATGGCGTAAAATTATTATCCATCGGTTTTTTTGCGGATACCTCACAAGCCATTGTATGGCGCGGACCAATGGCAGTTAAAGCATTAACACAAATGTTCTCTGATGCCGATTGGGGTGAATTAGATTATATGATTATCGATTTGCCTCCAGGCACTGGCGACATTCATTTATCGTTGGTTGGTTCTATCCCATTAAATGGAGTTGTTATTGTAAGTACCCCACAAAACATTGCTTTAGCTGATGCTCAAAAAGGAATCGGGATGTTCCAATTACCACAAATCAATGTTCCTATTCTTGGTATTGTAGAAAACATGGCCTATTTTACACCAGCTGAACTACCGAACAATAAATATTATATCTTTGGTAAAGGTGGAGCAAAAGCGTTGGCAGAAAAATTAGATGTTCCTTTGCTTGGTGAGATTCCACTTGTGCAAAGTATTTGTGAAGCAGGTGATGCAGGAAGACCTGCAGTGATGCAAGACAATACACCACAAGCTTTGGCTTTCATGCAATTAGCAAGTAATGTAGCACAACAAGTATCGATTGTGAATGCTAATAAAAAACAAGAAGTACTTAACTAATATAGAATTGTAATCATATGAGTGAAATAACAAAGAGAGTAGAAGAAGCATTGGAACAAATCCGCCCGTATTTACAAGCTGATGGAGGAAATGTTTCACTTGTTGAAATTACAGATGACAATATTGTAAGAGTTGAATTACAAGGTGCTTGCAAATCATGTTCAATGAGCATGATGACATTAAAAGCTGGAATCGAGGAATCGATTAAACGTTCTGTTCCAGAAATAAAATCGGTTGAAGCAATCAACTTAACAGAAATGGTTTAATTAATAACAAGGATAAAATGAAAGCTATTACTACTAAAATCAAATATTCAATTCTTGCATTTTCATTTTTTTCAATCTACTCCTGTACTCCTGAATTGGATGTTCCAGAACCTAGTGCTGGTGATGCAAATTTTTCGAAAACAATTGCCATTGGTGGTAATTACATGGCTGGCACACAAGATGGAGCATTGTTTCAACAAGGACAAAAACTTTCAATTCCAGCTTTACTTGCTGAACAATTTAAATTAGTTGGTGGCAATACATTTAACCAAGCATTAATGCCTGACAACAATGGTATTGGAGTTAATTCAAAACCTTGGGAAGGTCAATTTGTAAGTCCAAGTCACCTTGGCTACAAAACAGATTGTAAAGGAATAACCAGTTTATCTCCAGTAAAAACAATCATTTCGGCAAGCAATACTGCTCCTTATTTTACGGGCATAGCAGGAAATAGCATTCATAATTTAGCAATTCCTAATGCGAATTTAGCTGACTATTTTAATCCTGCACTTGGTAATAGTGTAGCATCTGGTAACAAAAACCCTTATTACAATCGAATTGCAAGTAATCCGGGCGTATCTACACTTTTCAATGATATCAAAGCTCAAAATGCAACATTCTTTTCTGCTTGGTTAGGCATGGAAGATGTATATAATTATGCTAGCTTGGGCGGTATTCCTACACTTCCAACTGTAACAACATTCAGCAATACACTAGATACTATTTTAGGAGCATTAACTACAAATGGTGCTAAAGGAGTAATTGCAACGATACCTAACTTCAGAACCTTTCCTTACTATACACTAGTAAAATGGGACAATGCTGTATTAGATAGACAAACTCAAGCCGATTCACTAAACGACCTCTATACACCATTTGGATTGGGCCATGTGGTTTTTAATGTTGGCCGAAATGGGTTTGTTATTAACGATGCTGCTTCACCAGGAGGGATTCGTCAAATGCATGAAGGGGAATACATTACACTTTCCGTTCCTTTAGACTCTATGAAATGCTTTAGATATGGCTTAATGATAAATACAGTGAACGATAGATATGCATTAGACAGTTCTGAAGTTTATCTGTTAGACCAAACAATTAATGCATACAATGCAGTAATTACTCAAAAAGCAGCACAATATAATTTAGCCTTGGTGGATATGTACTCTTATTTTAATTCTGTAGTTTCTGGAATAAAATGGGACGGTGTTGACATGAATGCAGTATTTGTAAGTGGTGGCTTCTTTAGTTTGGACGGTTACCATCCTAATCAGAAAGGATATTCATTGATTGCCAATGAATTTATAAAAGCGATTAACAACAAATACAATGCAGTGATTCCAACAATCAATTGCACAGAATGCAATGGAATTTTGTTCCCATAAATTCATTAAAATGTGGAAAATTACTGTAATCGCATTTTTTCTTTCCACTTCATTTATTGCATTTTCACAATCAAATACCAACGATAAACAATCCCTACATTTTTATTATCCGGATGGGACAAAATACCATGGTTCCGCAAAAACAATGGGGGAATTAAATTTTGAATTAGAAAAAGAAGGTCGGGTTTACTATCATCTTTTTGAATATAAAGATGAATTTACAATTGTTGGATTTAAATTATTTACCAATATTCCACTTTATATAGAAACCACAACACCTGAGATCATTGACTCTGCAATCAAAAACTTTCAAATTAGCGAATACTTTAAATATTTTATTGACATCAACCTCAATAATTCAATTGAACAAAAAAACTTAAAAAGTAGCTATTTTAATGAAACACTTGGAAAACCGAATTCAATAAAAGATTCAATTTATGGTGATCAACCTGTCCAATTATGGAACTATAGAAATATAGGATTAACAACTGTTTTTGCTGATAGTCTTTTAATTGCCTACAAACAGGAACTTGATCAAGATTTTACAGATAAAAAAGCGTTACATGACCTTGATTTAAGTCTTCAATTAAAAGATAATAATTATTATTGGCTTTCAGAAAGCTATGAGCGATTTCTAAAGGACACGAATTCAACAGACTTTTTCGCAGCACAATGGTCTTCCGCTTTTAAAGTGCTTTATAGTCAAGGAAGTTATACATACATTAAATTCGATCAACTTTCTACTGTATCAAATGCGCCTTTAGGAGAATCTTATATTACTAAACGATTTGGTGATGATACAATAACCACAATAGAAGTAAACACTGAAGACCTTTATACATTAAAAACATCCGACTTTTCAATTAGGTACTACAGCAAGATTGGCGAAAAAGTACAATCCGATTATCTAGTGAAGGGCCAATTGCTAAATAAAAACAAGGAGCCAATAAGAAACCAAAAGTTGACATTAATAATCGATGAAAATTACAATTCAAAGGATTCGATATTTTTAAAAACCAGTCCAAATGGTGGATTCAGTTATAGAGGCAATACAAAGTTGAATTTTCTTTGCACAATGGGTATTAAAAACCGAAAAGAATACTTCAAAAAACATGAGAATATTATTTTCACGTTATGCGTTGGAGACAGAAAATATTCGAAAACAATAAAACAAAAGGCGCTTTCCGATTCTCAACCTATTGTATTTGATATTATCACTAATTAAAAAGGCTACGAATTTCGTAGCCTTTTTAATTAGTGATATTTTGTAGCTTAAGCTTTTGCAGGTTTTCCTGTTAAAATTTCAGCATCTACCAAGATACGTCCGCAATGTTCGCAAACGATAACTTTTTTATGTGTTTGGATGTCTAATTGACGTTGAGGTGGGATTTTATTAAAACATCCACCACAAGAATCACGCTCAACTGTAACTACACCTAAACCATTCATTACGTTTGCTCTGATACGCTTGTAAGCATTCAACAAACGATCTTCAATCATTGCTTCAGAAGCAGCTGATTTTTTCAATAATGATTGTTCTTCTTTTTCTGTTTCAGCAACAATTTCTTCTAATTCTTTCTTTTTGATTTTCAAATCTTTCTGACGATCAGACAATTCAGCTTCAGCATTTTCCAACACTTCTTTTTTAGCAGCGATGTTTGCTTTGAATTCTTTGATACGTTTTTCAGCTAATTGAATCTCCAAATTTTGGAATTCGATTTCTTTTGTAATTGAATCGTACTCACGGTTGTTACGAACTTTTCCTTGTTGTGCTTCGTATTTTTTGATAGCTGCAGCAGCATCTTTCATTACATTTTTCTTCTCTACGATACCATCTTCTAACGATTTAACTTCTTCGTTAAAATTACCGATACGAGTTTCTAAACCTGCAACCAAATCTTCAAGGTCTCTAACCTCTAAAGGCAATTCTCCTCTTACAGTTCTGATTTTATCAATCTTAGAGTCAGTTTGTTGTAATTCAAACAATGCTCTTAATTTTTCTTCTACCGAAATTTCGTCAGCTTTAGATTTTGCCATTTTTATAAATAGTTTATTGGATTAGTATTAATTTTTGACAAATGGAGTGCAAATGTATTAAATTTTTTCTTTAAAATCTCATAAAATAATTCAGATGTGTATTGTTCACTCTCAAAATGACCTATATCTGCAATCACAATCGCATTTTCCGCATCAAAATACTGATGGTATTTAAAATCCGCAGTCACAAAAACATCGGCACCACTAGCAATTGCGTCTTTTAGCAAAAAACTACCTGAACCACCACAAATGGCAACCTTTTTGACACTTTTATTCTTTAAATTGGTATATCTAAGTGAGCCTGCCTTCATTTTTTGCTTTACGTCCTTCAAAAAGTCCATTTCAGAAATTGAAACAGGCAACTCACCTACCATCCCAGAACCAACTTCTTTGTTTGTATTCGACAATTGGATGATATCAAATGCAACCTCCTCGTAAGGATGTGCTGAAAACAAGGCTTTTAAAAGCTTCGATTCTATATGCGATGGATAAATCACCTCTATTCGCTCTTCCTGTTCCTGATGCTGCGCTCCTACCTCACCCGCATATGGCTGAGCTCCTGCCTCTGCCTTAAAAGTACCAATACCGGATGTATTAAAGCTACACTCACTGTAATTACCAATTGTTCCACTACCGGCCTCAAAAAGTGCCTTACGAAGCTGCTCTGCTTTGTCTAAAGGACAAAATGTAATCAGCTTTTTTAAATTCCCTTTCGTAGGAGAAAGTATTTTGCAATTGATAAGCCCTAATTTTTCAGCAATTTTTGCATTTACACCATCACCTACACTATCTAAATTGGTATGTGCCGCATAAATAGCAATGTCGTTCTTAATGGCTTTAATAATTACACGTTCTACATAATTTTCACCATTAAACTTTTTTAAACCCGAAAAAACAATGGGATGGTGTGCTATTACAAGATTACATCCCATCGCAATAGCTTCATCAATAACAGCTTCCGTACTATCCAAACAAATAACTGCTCCAGTAATTTCCATATTTCCATTCCCACATATCAATCCTGCATTATCATAACTTTCTTGATAGGCCAATGGCGCTATTGATTCAAGATAATCTGTAATTTCCTTTAATTTCATAGAATTAAATCTTGTTTTGGGCGAATTTACGAAATTAAAAACAACCTTCTGGAGTACAACAAACTGTTTAACAATTAAACAAAAATCAGTATTTTTAAGCAATGAAGTTTTTACGCATACTCTTATTCCCATTTTCTATCCTTTATGGATGGATTGTGTTTTTGCGCAATAAACTGTACGATTGGAAAATTATCCCGTCAAAAGCATTTGATATCCCCACAATATCTGTAGGGAATTTGTCGGCTGGAGGAACAGGCAAAACACCACACATCGAATACCTTATCCGATTACTAAAACCTGAATTTTACTTGGCAACGCTCAGTAGAGGATATGGCAGAAAAACAAATGGTTTTATTTTAGCTGACACCCAATCAACAGCTACCGACATTGGCGATGAACCACTACAATTCAAAAAAAAATTCAGTAACCTTCGCGTTGCTGTTGATGAAGAACGTGTAAGAGGAATCAACAAACTACTCATTGAATATCCTTCACTACAAGGCATTTTATTGGATGATGCATTTCAGCACCGAGCTGTTCAGCCAGGACTTTCAATCTTATTAAGTGATTTCAGTAAATTGTATTATAACGATTGCATGTTGCCCAGCGGAGGCTTAAGAGAATTTAGAAGTGGTTCAAAAAGAGCCGACATTATTATTGTTACCAAATGCCCAACTATTCTTCTACCGATTGAACGCAAACGACTCCTTTCAGAAATAAAACCATTACCGCATCAGAAAGTTTATTTTTCATACATCAAGTACGGAAATTTTGTTTCTCTAAACTCAGAAGGAACGAATCCGCTTTCTAAAGAATATTATTTCGATCGTAATTTTTCAATCATTCTCTTAACGGGCATTGCTAACACAAAAGCATTAGAATATTACCTAAAAGACAAAATAAAAAACATTACACCAATTAAATATTCCGACCATCATCACTTTACAAAAGAAGATATAGGCAATGTTCAAAAAATATTTAATAATATTGCAACCGCAAATAAAATTATATTGACTACTGAAAAAGATGCCATGCGTTTAAAATCTCCCGAATTTTCGGAACTTTTAAAATCACTTCCCATTTTTTACATCCCAATAGAAGTTGAATTTCACGATAAAGACAAAGTACTATTTAACGAACAAATAATTAATTATGTTAGATCAAATCAAAAGCACAGCAACCTACATTCAAAATAAAATAACAACACAACCCGAGATTGGAATTATTTTAGGTACTGGCTTAGGCGGATTAGTGAAGGAGATCAACATTAAACACACGATACCTTACGAAGAGATACCTAACTTTCCTGTATCAACAGTAGAAGGACATTCAGGGAAATTAATATTCGGAGAATTAGGAGGTAAAAATGTAGTTGCTATGCAAGGACGTTTCCATTATTACGAGGGATACAACATGCAACAAGTTACATTTCCTGTTCGTGTGATGAAGTTTTTAGGCATTCAAAAACTTTTTGTTTCAAATGCTTCAGGCGGTGTTAATCCAGCTTTCGAAATTGGAGATTTAATGATTATTAATGATCATATTAACTTCTTCCCTTCAAATCCATTGATTGGAAAAAACTTAGCTGAATTAGGTCCTCGCTTCCCTGATATGAGCGAAGCCTACAACAAAGAAATTATTGTAAAAGCAAAAAAAGTTGCTGCAGCTAACAACATAAAAGTTCAGGAAGGGGTTTATTTAGGATTGTCTGGACCTACATTCGAAACACCAGCAGAATATAGAATGGTAAAAATATTAGGTGCAGATG
>Ga0208626_1000273_pt1 | contig 19087 bp, 19 predicted proteins | sample LakWasMet10_HOW4_2_FD_183860 | JGI IMG/M metagenome (GOLD analysis project Ga0208626, IMG submission 183860) | Freshwater sediment methanotrophic microbial communities from Lake Washington under simulated oxygen tension - Sediment Metagenome... | ecosystem: Environmental > Aquatic > Freshwater >... | reverse complement strand
AGACTGGATCACCTGCACTTGCCTGGATGGAATGACGCGCCCTTCCCCCCTGGTGACTTCATCCACCTTGGCTATCGATGCCCAGAGAATCAACGCACCCAGAGCAATGGCAATTGCGTACAGCAGGGCTTTGGCTTTAACCGGGGTCTGCTCGAGTATGGCCAGATCCGCCTCATCCTGCCAATGCAGATCTTCCCGGGTTTCAGTCGGCACGGTGCGGTCAATAAAATAATAGATTGGCTTGGTGAGCCAAGTCTGGCTCTTCAGAACGCGATTGAGGGTTCCCAGCTTATCAAACAGTTTCTCACTCATAGCGCCTTACCTATCTTGCCGTTTCTCAGTGCGTCAGTGACCTGGTCTTTAGGCCCGTCAGCCACGATCCGGCCGGAATCAATCACAATAATCCTGTTTACCAGGTCATATAAAGAAGATCTGTGTGAAATCAGCACCAGTGTTTTACTTCTGGTCGCTTCAACCAGTCTGCGTTTAATCGCTTCTTCGCCGGAGTGATCCATGGCGCTGGTTGGCTCATCGAGCAATATGACCGATGGCCTGGCAATAAAGGCACGCGCGATGCCGACCCCCTGCTTCTGCCCGCCGGACAAGGTCTCGCCTCGCTCACCTATCAGCATATCAAACCCCTTGGGGTGCGAGTTCACGAACTCATCCACCCCTCCTACATGCGCCGCTGCGAGTACAGTCTCATCATCCACGTGCGGTGATGAAATCGTTATATTGTCACGCATGGATCCATAAAACAGCTGCGTATCCTGCTGCACATACCCTACACAACGCCTCAACTCCGCCGGATCGATCTGGCGCGCATCGATACCGTCCACCAGAATCGCGCCTGCTGTAGGCTGGTATAAGCCTAATATCAATTTGTGTATGGTTGTTTTACCCGAACCCATGCGACCCAATATCGCTACATGCTCACCGGCTTTAATCTTGAAAGACACCTTGCTTAAAGCATCTTCTTCAGCACCGGGGTAACGGAATGTCACTTCCCTGAACTCAATGTCGCCGTTAAATTGCGGTCTGGACAGGAACGTGCCATCCAGAGGTCGCTCGACCGGACGGTTCATGATTTCGTCCAGTGAAGTCAAGGATGTTGCCGCGTTATGGTATTGCGTCAGTAAACCGGCGGTTTGCGCTACTGGCACCAAGGCGCGGGAAGCGAGCATGGAACATGCAATCAGCCCGCCCATGGTCAGTTCACCGTTAATCACCAGGTACACGCCCAGCACTACAATCGCAATGGTGATAAGCTGCTGTATGCTGGCGGCGCCGTTGTTGATGGAGTTGGTAAGCAGGCGTAGTTTACTGCTGACTTCCGTCAGGAAATGCGAGCTATGCTCCCACTTGCGCTGCATTTGCCCTTCAATACCCAGCGCCTTGACTGTTTCAAGGCCGACCAGGCTCTCAATCAAGGTTGCATTGCGGATTGCGCTTGCACGGTACATGGTCTCTGACAAATCATGCATTTTGGTCTGCACGCTGAATGAATAAATCAGGATGACCACCGCACCCAGCAGAACCGGAATAATCATCGGCCAGGCAATCCAGGCAATGACCCCGACAAAAATCAGGCCGAACGGAATATCAATGAATGTCGTAATTGTGGCAGATGTGATGAAATCCCTGACAGTCTCGAATGAGCGCAGGTTGTTTGCAAACGAACCAACAGAATTAGGGCGCTGCTCAAGACGGATTCCCAAAACATGCTCCATAATGCGCCGGGTCAGTTTCACATCGATCCTGGTACTTGCCCAGTCAAGAAAATAAGCGCGCATGGTACGCAGCATGAGATCGCCGATCACGATAACCGATATGCCGATTGCCATCACCCATAAAGTTTCTGTAGCGCGGTTTGGCAGTACCCGGTCGTAAACATTCATGGTAAAAAGCGGCATGGCCAACGCGAACATATTCACGACAAAAGCCGCAATCATAATGTCGCGATAAATTCGGCTGTTTTCCGCCAGCGATCCCCAGAACCAATGCTGCAGGCGCACCTTGCCGATACTGGGCGCACGCTGGTCAAATACATATTTCAGTTTTGCAACAATCACATAGCCTAAGCTGCGCTCGGCCAGCTCATCTAATGGAATCATGACTTCAGTTTCACCGAGTTCTGGAAAAATGACACCCGCCTCATTTCTGGCAGGGTCCAGCCTGGTGATGACACAGCCTTCCTCATCCTTAAGCAGCAGAATAGCCGGTAAAAACTCCGGCCTGATTTCATTCAGGGGTTTCTTTAAAATAGTCACTGCCAGGTTGACACGATCCGCTGATCGCTTCACCAGCGCCGGGGTCATCTTGCCATTACGCAGCGGTAAACCTGACACCAACGCATCTTTGGAAGTCGCTACGCCATAAAGGCGGCAAATCAATGCCAAGCTATCCAATAAAGAGTCACCTGTGCCATCGCTTTTTACTTGGTCTAAACCCTCGATACTCATCCATCCTGCCTTATAGTTAGTTATCTTTTGGTTTCATTATCTGCTTAGCAGCACGTTTATTTAAGTTTACACTGCAAATAGTGTGCCTGACGATACATATTAGTGGACAGCCCCGGTGCGGACATCTGCACGCTTGCGCCAGAATGCACCCGCTATCTGAATGGGTTCAATTAAAAGCAATATACACGATGTATGGCACCAGGTTTTAATCCAGATCAAGCGAATCATCAGTCAAGTGATATGTTAAGTTACGCGCATCCATTGATCAGCCCCTCCATTCAGGCTCCGGCCTGCCAATCATAGCGATAGCGACACACTGGCCGGGGCTCACGACGATACGTTTTGCATGTACTAAATTCAGAAACAGGCGCTATAATTCATCTCACGCGACCATTCGCACCATGAAAAAATCAATATGAATATTTCCGAAGCCACGGTTTTTATTGTAGATGATGATTCGGCTGTAAGAGACTCCCTGATGCTTATGATCGAGCAGGAAGGAATCAGAGTGGAAACATACAATAATGGTGAAGATTTTCTGAGTGATTGCCAGAACGGCACTTACGGCTGCGCCATACTCGACATACGCATGCCGGGCATGGATGGCATGCAATTGCAGCAGGAGCTGAACCGGCGCAATATCAAATTGCCGATTGTTTTCCTGACGGGTCACGGCGATATTCCCCTTAGCGTCAAGGCCGTGAAAACAGGCGCTGTTGATTTTCTCACTAAACCCGTGACTCGCGAGAATCTGCTTTCATCAGTCAAGTCTGCACTGTTGGAAAGCCAAAGGCTGGTTACCCAACTGGAGAATGGCCAGGATGCAAAATCAAAACTGGCAGACCTGACCGAGCGGGAACGCGAAGTCATGGCACTCGCGGTCGCTGGCTCCCCCAATAAGGAAATTGCACGGCGTCTGGGCATCAGCCACCGCACGGTAGAAATCCATAAATCAAAAATCATGCATAAAACCGGCGCCACCAACCTGCTGGATCTGGCAAGAATCGCCAGTGAAGGCCGGCTGCTTGAATAGCCTGTACCTGAAACCTGCAGCCTTGCCTGCTCTGGAATAAGTGTTCACGCGGATTATCCGGCGCTCGCGTTTTTGCTAGAGTAACTGCAATTCAAGCGTTTTAAATGCGTGGTCGGGGTATGGTCATGCCCCAGTCGCACGGATGTATTGATCTAGCTTAATGGAGGGTCAAGTGCAAACTATACGCCCCGCCGCAGTTGCCGGCAGTTTTTATCCGGGTGACCGCCAAATGCTGACTGACAATATTGGCTTATTGCTTCGGCAGGCCGCTGCCGGCACGCACATCCCGTCCAACCATCACACCCTGTCCGACCAGCACACAAGCACGGCACCGCCCAAGGCCATGATAGTGCCGCATGCGGGCTATATTTATTCAGGGCAGACTGCGGCCATTGCCTACAGCCATCTAATCAAATGGCGTGCCGCCATCAAACGTGTAATCCTGCTGGGACCGGTGCATCGGGTGCCGGTCAGGGGTCTGGCGTTGCCGGATGTAGATGCGTTCACTACCCCACTGGGTGAAGTGAAGCTGGACAAGGCAGCGATAGCCTCTATCTCTCGCATGAAACAAGTGGTGCATAGTTACCCTGCACATGCACAGGAACACGCTCTGGAGGTTCAACTGCCGTTTCTGCAATCAGTGCTGGACGACTTCAGGTTGGTGCCGCTGGCAGTTGGGGATGCCACACCACAAGAAGTGGCCGAAGTCATGGAAACCTTATGGGGCGGCCCGGAAACCATGATCGTAGTCAGCTCGGATCTGTCTCATTTTCTGCCTTACGCCGTCGCCAACGAGGTGGATCAATCCACTGTAAAAAACATACTCAGCATGCAGGGCGGGCTAACACATCAGCAGGCCTGTGGCGGCACACCGGTCAATGGTCTGATTCTGGCGGCAAAAAAACATGGGCTGCATCCGGTGCTGCTGGATTTATGCAATTCCGGCGACACTGCCGGCGATAAAAACCGTGTGGTCGGCTACGCCGCATTTGCGTTCGCAGAGAACCCCGCCAATGCATGACACAATCAATAATCGCAATCCGGCTGCACTAGCTGACGGGTTCGAACAAAAAGGCAGGATATTGCTGTCAATCGCACGTACCGTGATTGCCGAAGCCTTAGGCAGGCAGGGGGAACCGGTGGACGAAAACCTGCCATGGCTGCATGACAAAGGTGCCAGCTTTGTCACCTTAACCATTAACCATCATCTGCGCGGCTGCATTGGCACCCTTGAGGCAATGCAGCCTTTGTTGCAGGATATAAAAACCAATGCATATGCCGCAGCTTTCCGCGACCCCAGATTCTCGCCGCTGACCGTAGCTGAACTGGATGCCCTCCATATCGAAATCTCGCTGCTATCGGCTCAGCAACCGCTTTCGTTTAAAGATGAAGCCGATGTCCTGGCTCAACTGCGCCCACAGGTTGACGGCGTGGTGTTCAAGTGCGGCAATTACCGCAGCACTTTCTTACCGCAGGTATGGAAGCAATTAAGCGACCCGGTAGCCTTCATGGCACAGCTGAAACGCAAAGCCGGACTGCACCCGGATTTCTGGCACGATGACGTTGAAATTTACCGCTACACGGTGACGGAATTTGAAGAAAGAAACCTGCGGCGACACGGCACAGAAAGGCTGGCGTTATGAACGGAACCCACTATCAGGCGCGTTACTGGCACATGCTGGATGATGGCCGCATGCAGTGCGACCTCTGCCCCAGGGACTGCAAACTCCATGACAATCAGCGCGGCGCCTGTTTCGTACGCATGCGTGAAGGCCAGCAGATGATACTCACCACTTACGGGCGCTCATCCGGATTTTGCATAGACCCGATAGAAAAAAAACCGCTTAACCATTTCTACCCCGGCAGCAGCGTACTGTCTTTCGGGACTGCCGGCTGCAACCTGGCATGCAAATTCTGCCAGAACTGGGATATCAGCAAATCCAGGGACCAGGACCGGCTGATGGATCAGGCCTCTCCCCAGGCGATCGCGATCGCGGCCGAACATCATCAATGCAAGAGCGTGGCATTTACCTATAATGACCCTGTCATTTTTGCTGAATATGCGATGGATGTCGCCGATGCTTGCCATGCGCGCGGCATCAAAACCGTTGCAGTCACTGCAGGATATATACACGATATTCCCAGGCGCGACTTTTACGCAAAAATAGATGCAGCCAATGTTGACCTTAAAGCATTTACCGAAGAATTTTATTACCGGCTTACCGGCTCACAGTTGCAGCCGGTACTGGACACCCTGCGCTATCTCAGGCATGAAACCAATGTATGGTTCGAGATCACCACATTATTGATCCCGGGGCACAACGACTCGGATGAAGAACTCGCTGCAATGTGCAAATGGATAAAAAAAGAACTGGGCGCCGATGTGCCACTGCATTTTTCAGCGTTCCATCCCGATTACAAAATGCCGGACATTCCGGCCACGCCGCCCGCCACACTCATACGCGCGCGCGAAATCGGCATGCAGGCAGGCCTGCAATACGTCTACACCGGGAATGTGCATAACCAGCAAGGCGATACTACTTTTTGTCCGGAATGCAAAGCGCCGCTTATCGTGCGCGACTGGTACCAGATCAAGCAATACCGGCTGACAGAGGATGGACATTGCCCGGACTGCAATGCCTTGATTAACGGACATTTTGACCGCATGGCAGGAAATTTCGGCAGAAACCGCATTCCGATCGTGATCGGCGCTTATGCCTGAATATGGCTACCTGAATAAAATTACCTGGGCCAGAGAAATACGATTCTCTGATGTTTTTTTGCCGAGATATTCACCATATTATGTTTTAACACGCCTTCATAATCAGCGCTGATCTGGTATTTTCCCGGCGGCAGGTTTGCCAGGAAAAAAGGGCCTTCAGTCATCGTATCGACAACGACATTATCCTTGGCATCTTTGATCTGCAACTGCACTTCCGCGATGTACCCTTCAATGCGCTCACTGTCTTCTGCATCCGCTTTCTGCACGAACACAATCTCCAGCATGTATTCCCTGGCATGTGATTTGAACTGGCTGACTTCATCGCCGCCGATACCCCCGGATATATAACAGACACCATCCGAAGCCGTATAGGACAGGCATTTTGTGAAATCCACTTCTGTGCTGATATTATCGGAACCGGCTACTTCCGCTTGCGTTTCCGCCAGGTTTTCCGGCGGCAGCAACCCCATTGCCGCAGCGTGAAATGAACCCAGGAACAAGACCGTGATTGTGGCAAGAATGACTTTAAAATAGTTCATATGGCACTTCTTTCTTGTTATTGAATGAAAATAAGCTACCAGACCAGTTTACGCCTCAGTCCAGTTAAAAATAGATCATTCCGCATCGCAAGCACCAATACCAAGCAACAATACAAAGACATGTCTCACAAGGTTGTTCAGGCATCAGCTACGACGCCATTCTCTCCTGACTAAGCGGGCAAATAATGACTCGCAGGAACCTATGCTCGGTACTCCCGATTTCGCAAAAAAACACTCGTGCAATCAAGCGTGCGCCGCTCAGGCTGATCACTTCGAATTTATATCCGACGCGTGTCAGAAAATGCAGATACGGGTTCAGGTTTGAACCTTCCATGAGCGCGACGTTCTTTAATTGCGGCAATAACCTGGAAATATGCTGCCAGATCAATTCCGAAGGCATGCAGTGCAGCAACTTGCTGCCAGCTTTATTGCATTCAGTAATCATGCCGTTGTAATGCAGCGTTAAAACCAATCTTTTTTCGTCATCATCTTCTACTTCCAGCGGCTTTTTACTCACTGAAAAATGTTTATACTCAATCAAAGGGGGGGTGCGCTGGGCAATCATTGCTGTATCTCCTTGTTTGCATTCTATAGATCATCCGTCTCGCACTTCGCCTGGGATCCACTGACCTAGAGGCCATTAACGCCCGTGATGGGTATTGAAGCTCATGGATACGACGGTTACCTGCTGATTCAAGGATGAAAAATTACGCTTTAGGACAAAATACTTTTAATTCACTGCACGAGTTAATTTGCAAAAAACAGTGCCTGATTTCCGTGCCAAAAAGTATGCGGATGACTACAATTAATTTAATAGCATGAAATTTACAACCTAATTTCGACTAACAAAATTAGTGTAAACACGTAAGGGCTAACACGTAGTCACTCAATCCGTTTATCCATGCGGACTATGGAAAAACAGGTGATTTTTTTATTTTTCCGACAGTCTTGATCCATCAAAAAAACTCAATCCGGGCAATGCCCATATCAGCACGCGGCACATGAAAAAGAATAGCCGGATTGGTGCATCAACGTCGCCTGCATGCTCTTGGCGAGCTAATATCGGCAACTGATAAACCAATATACGTGTTCGCGCGGATTATCTTAGTGCAAAAATATTGCTACTTTATCGTGACGCAGTCAGAAAATATTTTCTGAAGTCATGCATCACAGAGGCAATATGCCATGCCGTTACCCGAATTGGAACAAACCATATTTGAAACTATTCTTGGCAGGCGCTCAGTGCGAAGCTATGCGCCAAGAAAAGTTGAAGATGGGGTCTTGAAAACACTGCTGGAAGCCGCCGTGTGGGCACCTACGGCCATGCATAAAGAACCGTGGGGCTTTGTCATCGTGCAGAATAAAGACCTCCTGCAAAACCTGTCGAACCTCGCAAAACCGCTGTTTCTTGAAGAACTCAGAAAAACAGGCACCAGGGAAGATATTTTAAAAAACACAGCGGGAAACCTTTTTTATGATGCCGGCACCCTGATTATCATCTGCGCCAGGACCAATGGCCAAATGCCGATTGCCGATTGCTGGATGGCGGCGGAAAACCTGATGCTAGCCGCCTGCGCCATGAACCTTGGCAGCTGCGTCATTGCATCGACATTACCGGCAATGTGCCTGCCTGATGTCAAGGTGACACTGGGCATTGCACCGGAGTTTACAGCTGTTGCACCTATCATTGTCGGCTACCCAAAAACAGAAACCAGCCCCAGCTCACGCAAAGCCCCCCTGATACTTAAATCTATCCCCTAGTGATGCTTATGCCACAGTCCCACTTGATGGTATGTTACGAAGCCGCTTTTTCCGCCACCGGGAGAAAACCCTATGTACAAGCACATACTCTGCCCGATTGATGGCAGCATGGCATCAACCGCGGGGATGCTCGAAGCGATCAAGTTAGCGAAAGAGCAGAACAGTGAACTGCATTTCTTCCATGTGATTGACACTTATATCCCGATCGTCGATATGGCGGGCGATTTCAATGTCACTTACATGATCGATATCCTGCGGGAAAACGGAGAGAAAATCATCAAGCAAGCGCTTGCTGCCGCCAGGCAATCCGGCGTGACCGCCGACACAAAGAGCATGGAAGCTGTCGGTGGCAGGGCAGCATTCTACATTGTCAAAGAAGCGGAAAAATGGCCTGCAGACCTCATTGTGATGGGCACACACGGCTTAAGGGGCATCAGCCGCCTGGTCATGGGCAGTGATGCAGAGAATGTACTTCGCACCAGCCAGGTACCGGTATTGCTGGTTAAAAGCCCTCATGCAGAAAGGTAATGATGATGGAAATGGATCTCAACCAAAACTTGCAATTCGATAACAATGACCGCCATATCGCGGCACAGCAGATTTTGTCTTATCTGTTCAGTGATTACCTGGGATCATTTGTGATCCACCTGTGGAATGACAGCAAGTTGCGCATCGGCAGCGATCTTTCTGAGTTCACGCTGAAAATAAAAGATGCCGGCGTACTGCGTGACCTGATTCTGTTCCGAGACCCGGTCAGGCTTGCCGAAGCCTATTTCGACGGTGCAATTGAAGTGGACGGTGACTTTAATGCTGCACTTGGCCTGCGCCATTATCTGGAAGACCTCAAGCTACCGCTGAGCAAAAAACTGGCGCTGCTGATGAAAGTGCTGTTTCTGAATAGATATCAAGCAGGGCGGCCGATAGAGTTTGTAAGGGATGGAGAAGCCGTCCAAGATAACGGCAGGGAATCCATCGCCTTTCATTATGATATATCCAATGACTTTTACCGCTTATGGCTGGATGAGCGCATGATCTACTCTTGCGCTTATTTCGAACATCCGCAGCAAAACCTCGAACAGGCGCAGTGCAACAAACTTGACCATATCTGCCGTAAATTGCGTTTGCAACCCGATGAAAACTTTCTCGACATTGGTTGCGGCTGGGGTGCGCTGGCATGCTGGGCAGCAAAACACTATGGGGTGCATGCACACGGCATTACACTCAGCCAGAGCCAATATGAACATGCCTGTGAAGAAGTCAACCGGCAGCACCTGCAAGGAAGGGTATTCATAGAAATGCGCGATTACCGCGAACTTGACCTGACAGCCTCTTATGACAAAATTTCCAGCATCGGCATGTTTGAGCATGTCGGCATAAAAAACCTGCCGGGCTATTTCTCGATCGTCAACCGCCTGCTGAAGCCTAATGGCCTGTTCCTTAACCACGGCATCACGACGGATGAGTCAGGCTGGGGCAACTGCGTTTCCAGCAGGTTCATCAACCGCCATGTTTTTCCGGATGGCGAACTGGAAACCATCAGCACGATTCAATCGCTGATGGAAGATGCGGACTTCGAAATCTACGATGTTGAAGGCCTGCGTCCACATTACGCACTGACGCTCAGGCATTGGGTACACCGGCTTGAAAAAAATCATGCAAAAGCCATCAGCCTGGTAGGAGAGCGCAACTATCGCATCTGGCGACTTTACATGACAGGCTGCGCATTGCAGTTCGAGCAGGGGCAGACCGGAATTTACCAGATACTGGCCGTGCGCAGAAACAAGAGCTTTCCGCCATTGCCGCTGACCCGGCGTGATTTATATGAACCTTGAAATATGAACCCTTGCATATTAACCATAGCCTCAATCCTTAGCGCACAGAGTAATACCCACAAGCATGGAGAAATACCTTGTCGATCAGAGAATTATGCAAACGAGATTTTGTTGCCGTAGGCCGCGACGATACGGTTTTTAAAGCGGCAGAACTGATGCGCCAGCATCATATCGGAGATGTACTGGTTGTCAAAAAAGTACAGGATGCAGTCCTGCCGGCAGGCATTGTGACCGACCGTGATGTGGTCATAGAAATAGTGGCGCCGGGGCTTGACCCTCACGTCATCACCGTTGGTGACATCATGCTGCCGGTCATCTATACCATAGAAGAAGATGCCGGCGTGTTCGACGCCATCAGGCTGATGGCTGGCAAAGGCGTGCGCCGCCTGCCGGTAGTCGAGAAAGGCGGCGGGCTGATCGGGATCATTACGCTTGATGACCTGCTGCTGTTGATGGCCAATGAGTTCTGCAGCTTTGCTGAACTGCTGACCAGGGAACAGCAGAACGAGGCTGACAAGCGGCGCTGAACCGGGTCAGACTTTAAGTTCATTCAGTAAAGTTCAGAAGGGATTTAATTCACTGGACTTGCTGCTTGAGGCGTCGCGCACCCTGCCCCAGCGCAACCAAACCCGGAGCTGCCGGTATGATTCTGCATCAATCATGTCCGGCAGGATCACCAGCTGCGACGCAAATATACATGCAAACCATTTTGCATCCGGCGCCCTGCAATTCACAACCGTTAAATATGGCGTGACTACCGAGTCGCCGCATACCTCTACGGATAAGACTTTGCCATCCCTGCGCACAAGCTGCAATTGATTGCGGCTGTTCACCCACAGGGCAACATATGACCATGGCAGCAATAAAAGGCCATAGCGGCACACGGCGTAAGCAACAGCCGTGAGCATCGCCATGCCCGCCAGCAATTTAATCTGCCAAACCAGGGCCGGCAGGATTAAAATAGCAGCAGCGCCCAGACCCATCACGCAGATAATCAAGCTGAGTTTGATCGAGGGCTTGAAATTAAGCCGTATGTGCTTCATCTTATCGTTCATGGCTGCATATCAATTATTTCAATTAAGGTTAACATGAGTACACAACAATGGCATCAATTTCTCCAGACCTCTGCCCAACAACATCCTCTGAGTGAAATTTCACCATCGTTAATCAATGAAACCGTCATTTGCGACCTTTCACACCTGGGGCTGCTGCAAGTGCAAGGCGCGGATGCGTTTACTTTCCTGCAAGGCCAGGTCACGAATGATGTCAAACAGCTGAATGGCCATGTAGCGCACTACAGCGGCTACTGCAACCCTAAAGGCCGTTTGCTGGGCTTGTTCCTGGCATTTGCGCATCATGAACACATACATTTGCAACTGCCTAAGGATTTAATCGCCCCGATTGCCAAACGCCTTAAGATGTACGTGATGCGCAGCAAAGTCGAGATTCAGGATGTCAGCGAATCCATCATTAAAATCGGCGTATATGGCGCCAGGTCGATCGAACTGCTGAGCGGCTTATTTCCAGAGGTTCCGCAAGCTGACTATGCGCTAACCACGCTGGATAACGGCGCACTCCTCAGGCTGCCGGGCAGCCAACCGCGCTTCGAGATTTTTACCGACATCGCCCATGCGCCTGCCATCTGGAGCAGCCTGTCGCAGCATGCAAAAACCGTCAATGCAGCGTATTGGGAACTGCTTGAAATTCAGGCTGGGATTCCTGAAGTGTACTCAGACACGCAGGAAGAGTTCGTACCGCAAATGCTGAATCTTGACCTGTTGAATGGCATCAACTTTAAAAAAGGCTGTTACACAGGGCAGGAAATTGTGGCGCGCACCCATTATTTAGGCACAGTCAAACGCCGTAGCCATCTGGCGCACATTGAAAACAGTGCCACTCCGCCAAAACCTGGCGACAACGTGGCTAATGGTAACGGCGACATCGTAGGTAAAATCGCAAGATGTGCGCCATCCTATAACGGCGGCTATGACTTGCTGGCGGAAATCAGGCTGGAAAGTGTTGAAGCTGGATCGTTAAATGTGAATGGCAGCGCACTGAATATCCTGCAGTTGCCCTACGCCTTATAAAATCCAAACTTAAAATACAAGTGTGATTAAAATACGAATGTGATGGAGTGCTGTTGAACCTGACGAACTCAGGTTTGATGGCCTCGATATCGCTAAGGCTGAGGTTGGGCTTGCTGCTGCGGCTGTGCTTCAATCACCTGAAAGAACACTTCATCCTGCTTGATCATGCCCAGCTCGCTTCTGGCACGTTCTTCAATAGCGGCCTTACCGCTTTTTAAATCACGCACTTCTGCATCCAGCATCGCGTTGCGCGCCTTTAATGCGGCATTTTTTTCCTGCTGCACATGCACTTTGCGGTTGAGTTCCCACACGCGCAACCAGCTGCCTTTGCCCAGCCACAGTGGATACTGCAGCAGGGCAATCAGGATAACGAAGATGAGCGTAAGGGCTTTCAACTTTAACTTTTTAAACTCATGGCGCTTGCATTGGAAGCCACACCAGGCGCATGGGCGAACACCGCACAATCAGCACGGCTGGCACATGCAGCAAGGTATCGGTTCAAAGACAAGCTGTAATTACTTGAAGAGCTGGTAAAAAGCAGACTTGCCTGCATAGCTGGTTGCATCGCCAAGTTCTTCTTCAATACGTAACAATTGATTGTACTTGGCAATACGCTCTGAACGGCACAGTGAACCGGTCTTGATCTGCAATGCATTGGTTGCGACTGAAATATCCGCAATCGTGCTGTCTTCCGTTTCACCTGAACGATGTGAAACCACGGCGGTATAACCCGCGCGCTTTGTCATCTCGATTGTCTGGAATGTTTCAGTCAATGTGCCGATCTGATTCACCTTGATCAGCACGGAGTTTGCAACACCGCGCTGAATGCCTTCACGCAGGATCTTGCTGTTGGTTACAAACAGGTCATCGCCCACCAATTGCGTGGTTTTACCCAGGCGTTTGGTCAGGATATCCCAACCCTCCCAGTCAAACTCGCCCATGCCGTCTTCAATGCTGATGATCGGGTATTTGTCACACCATGCAGCAAGGTAATCGGTAAATTGTGCTGAAGTCAGCGCCAGGCCTTCTGATTCAAGGTGGTAGCGGCCATCTTTGTAGAACTCGGTACTTGCGCAATCAAGACCTAAATACACATCACGTCCCGGCTCATAGCCTGCATCTGAAATCGCTTCCAGGATGTATTGGATCGCAGCTTCGTTAGATGGCAGATTTGGTGCAAAACCACCCTCGTCACCCACTGTCGTTGCCAGGCCTTTTTTATGCAGTGTTTTCTTCAATGCGTGGAATATCTCTGCACCACAGCGAATGGCTTCACGGAATGTAGGTACGCCTGCTGGGATGATCATGAATTCCTGCATATCCACGCTGTTGTCGGCATGGGCACCACCGTTGATGATGTTCATCATTGGGGTTGGCAATTGCATTGCACCTGAACCACCCAGGTAACGGTATAACGGCAAGCCTGATTCTTCAGCTGCTGCACGCGCACATGCCATAGAAACAGCCAGGATCGCATTAGCACCTAAGCGATCCTTGTTTTCCGTACCGTCCAGTTCAATCAGGGTTTTATCAATAAAACTTTGTTCTTCAGCATCTAAACCGATGATGGCCTCAGTGATTTCAGTATTTACATTTTCAACCGCCTGTAACACACCTTTGCCCAGGTAACGGTTTTTGTCACCGTCACGTAGCTCCATGGCTTCTTTAGCGCCGGTAGAAGCGCCTGAAGGCACAGCTGCGCGCCCGATGACACCGCTCTCCAGCAGCACATCCGCTTCAACAGTTGGATTGCCACGTGAATCCAGAATCTCACGGGCAATAATATCTACAATCGCGCTCATTACTTTCTCCTTAAATTCAAATTATTATCAGCCATAGATAAACGCAGATACACACAGATAAAACCCAAGTTTAAAAAGACATTGGTTAGGAATTGATCCTGTTTTTTCTCGAATAAAGCTATCTTTTGCAAAATTATGCAACGCTATCTGTGTTTATCCGTGTTTATCTGTGGCCAAATTGCTTTTACAAAGTACTTTCAATAAAACCAGCTTTTTTAACGACTCTGTCTAAATCCACCAACACTTCCAGCAAATCTTTCATCTTGTGCAGCGGCCATGCATTCGGGCCGTCTGACAACGCTTTGGCAGGGTCAGGATGCGTTTCCATGAATACGCCTGCAATGCCGCTGGCCACTGCCGCGCGTGCCAGTACCGGCACATGCTCACGCTGGCCGCCGCTCTTGTCACCTTGCCCACCCGGCTGCTGTACTGAGTGAGTTGCGTCGAACACCACCGGGCAATCGGTATTGCGCATAATGGCCAGGCCGCGCATATCAGAAACCAGGGTGTTATAGCCGAATGAAACGCCGCGCTCACACACCATGATGTTATCGGCGCCGCCATTGGCTTCCTTGGCTTTCTCGACCACGTTCTTCATGTCACCCGGCGCCATGAACTGGCCTTTCTTGATATTCACCGGCTTGCCGGATTTAGCACACGCCATGATGAAATCGGTCTGCCGGCACAGGAATGCCGGCGTCTGCAGCACATCCACCACAGCTGCCACATGTGGCACCTGCTCTTCGGTATGCACGTCAGTCAGAATAGGAACGCCGATCTGGCGGCGCACTTCATCGAGAATCTTCAGCCCCTGCTCCATGCCAAAGCCACGGAAAGTTTTATTGGAACTGCGATTCGCTTTATCGTAAGAAGATTTATAGATGAACGGAATATTCAGCGCGTTCGCAATCTCCTTAAGCTGGCCGGCGGTATCAATCGCCATCTGCTGTGATTCGATCACACAAGGACCTGCAATCAGAAAGAGTGGATGCTCAATACCGACATCAAAGTTGCATAACTTCATTTATAAACCTTTTCAAAATCTATTTTGAGCCACAGATGAACGCAGATACACACGGATAAAATCAAAGCCATGAGTTCTCTATACAGCATTCAAATTTGATGAACTTTAATCTGTGTTTATCAGTGTTTATCTGTGGCTAATATTATTTTTTATTCGCCAATGCCGCTTTCACATAAGCCGTGAACAGCGGATGCCCGGTGCGCGGATTAGACGTGAACTCCGGGTGGAACTGGCATGCTACAAACCATGGATGCATGTTCTGCGGCAATTCAACCATCTCACACAGGTCTTCTGTCGGCGTTCTCGCAGAGATTACCAGACCAGCCGCTTTAAGTTGCTCTACATAGTGATTATTCACCTCATAACGATGACGGTGCCGCTCATTGACATGAGAGCCATAAATGCCGGCAGCCAAGGTACCAGGCACGGTTGGACAGCTTTGCGCACCCAGGCGCATGGTGCCGCCCAGATCGGAATTCTCATCGCGTTTTTCCGTATTGCCCGAGGCATCCTGCCACTCATCGATCAGGCCGATCAGTTTATGTGCCGCATTCGAATTAAACTCGGTGCTGTTCGCACCTTCCAGACCTGCAACATGGCGGGCAAACTCGATCACCGCCAGCTGCATACCCAGGCAGATACCCAGATAAGGCACTTTATTTTCACGTGCGTATTGGATCGCGGCGATCTTGCCTTCCGTACCCCGCACACCGAAGCCGCCGGGCACCAGTATCGCATCCATGCCGGCAAGTGCGCCGGTGCCATTATGCTCAATATCTTCCGAGTCTATGTAATTGATTTTAACTTTCGACTCGGTGTGGATACCGGCGTGTATCAGTGCTTCTGTGAGCGATTTATAAGATTCGGTCAAGTCGACGTACTTGCCAACAAACGCCACATTTACCAGGTGTTTCGGATTTGCCAGCGCAGTAGCGATACGCTCCCATTCAGAAAGGTCTGCCGGTTTAGCGGCAATCGCCAGTTTTTTGCAAACGATGCTATCCAGGTGCTGACCATGCAGCATACCGGGAATCCGATAAATTGACTCCGCATCAATCACGCTGATCACCGCTTCAGAAGCCACGTTGGTAAACAGGGCGATTTTTCTGCGCTCTTCCTCTGGAATGTCGCGGTCGGCGCGGCACAGCAGAATATCCGGCTGGATACCGATTTCACGCAGCTCTTTTACCGAGTGCTGGGTAGGTTTGGTTTTGAGTTCGCCTGCGGTCGGGATCCAGGGCAATAATGTCAAATGGATATAACATGTATTTTCCCGGCCTTCTTCAAAACCCATCTGGCGGATGGCTTCAAGAAACGGTAGTGATTCAATGTCGCCCACCGTACCGCCAACCTCAACAATAGCCACATCGGCGCCAGCTGCGCCGCGTTTCACCTGGGCTTTGATTTCATCGGTAATATGCGGGATAACCTGTACGGTTTTGCCTAGATACTCGCCGCGGCGTTCTTTTTTGATCACTGTTTCATAGATCTGACCGGCAGTAAAACTATTGCGCTTAGCCATGCGCTGGCTGATAAAGCGTTCGTAGTGACCCAGGTCAAGGTCAGTTTCCGCCCCATCATCCGTCACAAACACTTCACCGTGCTGGAATGGACTCATGGTACCGGGGTCAACGTTGATATAAGGATCCAGTTTCAGCATGGTGACTTTGATACCACGTGATTCCAGGATTGCGCCAAGGCTGGCAGCGGAGATACCTTTACCAAGAGAGGAAACAACACCGCCGGTTACGAATACATATTTGGTCATGGGAAAGGAGCTTTAAATTATTTGTTGCAGACGGGAGTCTATTTTACTTTAAAGCCCCCTAGCCTACAAACAAAAACTCTTCATTGAATGTTTATTTTAAACATTCCGCTTTGCATAACGCAGTCGCAGAATGACTGCTGATTAAACTGTAGTTGATATAAATCAAACGAATATCCCTGCTCCTCCATAAAATCAAGTTTAGCGATTCTGCCTAACAACCAACACTGGGAGATTTACATTATGTACAAGGAATTATTCAGCTCATATACCGGCGTGCTAAGCCTGGGAGTCATTGTATTTATACTGCTCATGGCAGCGTTTTTTCTTCGCCTGTTCCTGACGGCAAAACCGCTGGACAGCGATAAAAAGTAATGCATGCCCTGCTAAGCCACACGGGCTAAGTCTGCCTGGCCCATGCGCCATAGCCCTTGAATTTCTCATGCACCTCCTGCATTTCCTCATGCGTCAGGAGGTGCGGCTCTCCTACCTGCAAAGCCCGCAGATACTGTTCACACAGCGTCTCGACCTCCTCTGCCACCTGCAAAGCCTTATGCAGATCGGCGCCGATTGCAATCATGCCATGATTCGCAAGCAGGCAGGCCTTACGTTCGGATAATGCCGCTAGCGCATGATCTGACAACAACTGGCTGCCAAACAGCGCATAAGGTGCGCAGCGTACCGTATCGCCGCCTGCAACCGCAATCATGTAATGAAATGGCGGAATATCGCGCCTGAATGTGCTGAGTGTGGTGGCAAACATACTGTGCGTATGAATCACCGCATTGATTTCCGGCCTGTGCTGCAGGATATCTGAATGGAAGCGCCACTCGCTGGATGGTTCGCAGCGTCCGTGCCATTGCCCGGAAAAATCCATCCAGACCATATCGTCAGCCGTCATCTGATCCACAGCCATACCGGACGGCGTTACCAGAAAACCCGGTTGCCCATCGTCGGCACAGACCCGCACACTGGCATTGCCGGACGTACCGCGGTTCAAACCCAGATGACATAATTGCCGGCTGGCATCCAATAATTGCTGCCGCTGTTGTTGCATGGCTATCTTTCCAAAACGATTACGAATGGGTTCTTTGCATCTTATGCAGCTGGTCTGGCGCAAACACGCCCTGCTCGGTAATGATGCCCGTCACCAGGCGCGCCGGTGTCACATCAAATGCCGGATTCGCAACATTTGCGCCTTGCGGCAGGATATTCACGCGCGCAAGCTCCCCGCTGTCAAGCCTGCCGCTCATCCATGCCAGTTCATCAGCATGGCGTTCTTCAATTTCAATCTCATTGACACCATCGCTTACATTCCAGTCTATGGTTGGCGATGGCACCGCCGCATAAAACGGCACCCGATGGCCGAATGCAGCACTGTCGAAAGCCGCCAGTGCTTTCAGGTAAGTGCCGATTTTATTGCAGACATCGCCGGCAGACGTGACGCGATCCGCACCCACGACCACCATGTCCACCTGCCCCTGCTGCATCAAATGACCACCCGCATTGTCGCTGATGACCGTATAAGGCACACCGTGCTGCGCCAGTTCCCACGCCGTAAGGCTGGCTCCCTGGTTGCGCGGCCTGGTTTCATCCACCCAGATATGCACATCGATGCCGGCATTATGCGCCGCATAAACCGGCGCCAGTGCCGTACCAAAATCAACCGTTGCCAGCCACCCCGCATTGCAGTGCGTCAGTATGTTGATAGTGCGGCATTTTTCAGCTTGCATCCGTTCAATCAGCTGCAGGCCATGGCTGCCGATTGCCTGATTGAGCAGCACATCATCCTCACAAATCAAGGCGGCCTCATCCCACGCCGCCTGCCGCCGCGCCTGTTCAGGCAAGGCAAGCAGCCGAACCAGCATGCGCTCGACCGCCCATCCCAGGTTCACCGCAGTCGGCCTGCTGGCGACAAGCTGATTTGCCGAGATGCGCAAATGCGCATCATCAGCCGCTTCAAGCAGCGCCAGCGCCATGCCATACGCGGCCGCAGCGCCAATCAATGGCGCCCCGCGCACTTGCATCGTTTTGATTGCAGCGACCATCTGTTCCAGACA
>Ga0208626_1000272_pt1 | contig 19133 bp, 12 predicted proteins | sample LakWasMet10_HOW4_2_FD_183860 | JGI IMG/M metagenome (GOLD analysis project Ga0208626, IMG submission 183860) | Freshwater sediment methanotrophic microbial communities from Lake Washington under simulated oxygen tension - Sediment Metagenome... | ecosystem: Environmental > Aquatic > Freshwater >... | reverse complement strand
CAACATTAACGGAATAGCAACAGTGTGTATCAGACTTTTGATTAAGAGAAAAAGACTAGGATAAATCCAAGCCCTTTCATTTTTGGTATCCACTATGAGTCGAACATAGCACCAGCGGATTATGTGCATACGCTCCAAAATATGCGGATGTCGCTCTAAAAGAAAAAGGCTTAGCCATTTCTGACTCAGCCTTATATATCTTGGTAGGGTGTGCGGGAATCGAACCCACGACAAACGGATTAAAAGTACAGGAGAGCGCTTGCTATGAATCTTCAAAGTAGAAGAATTTTAAGTAATTTTTTTGATGTATCCGCCTAAAATCTCGAAAACCGAAAATATACCGAACTTATTGTGGAAAAATCAGCTCCTTTATTTTCATAAAAACAATGTAAAACAATCAGTTACCACTACCTTTCCTACCGAAATTTACCGAGCCTGTGTTGAATTTTTGGTGCATATGTGTCGACATAAAAGTATTCTGCTAAGTTGGCGTCTTCAAAGTAGATGACGAAGGCTTGTGCATCAGGCCGGATTTGAAATTTGGGTCGGTATAAGTTCGGTATAACTTGCTTGCTTCATTGCGAAGCGGAAAGGCCCTTGACTGGCTTGGTGTTATGGCTAGGTAATTTTTGAGAACAGCGGACTTCTACTACATCGGAGCAACTGTTTGGATTTATGGATTACTGCTTGTTGAGAAGCGATTTGATTGCGCGTTGTTCACGCTTTACTTCTTTAGGGGTTAGTTCTTTTACGACTTTCTTTTTATTTAGAGCTACTGAAGTTGTGTAATCACTTGGTATGTCTTTAACTACTAAATTTACATCTGATGCGATGAGCGTTTTCATCTCAACCATAAACGGCTCGTAATCGACTATTTCATAACCACGTATTTTGCCTTCCAAGCTACGAACGATGCCTTCGCTCTTCATTGCTGCCATCAGAAAAGCCGGTGTGTTGATCGATCTGCCTTTTAGTAAACCTAGTAGTGGAAATGAGGCTAAAGGTTTACGCGCAACTTCTAAGGCCGCCAGCATGGATTTTAAGGAAACCCACTCCGGGCTGAATAGTCCACCGCCAGTATTTGCCGTGACACGAAAATAGATATCATGTTCTGTGCTACAACCGACTTGATAAGCAAGTGTGGCTCGGCCTGAGTTGGTAGGACAAGTTGCAATTTTGAGAACGCGCATTGATGAAGGGATGCTGTTTGTTGTTGTTTCTGACATGGTGTTTCTCCTTTATTAAAATAAATTGAATATGTACTTCCTATAAGATGGTTAAAATTACGCAATATGTAGACGTAAAAAACCCGCATACCAAAGGGCATACGGGCGGGGTAATAGTAAGGGGACTTTCAGAGGGATATTATAAATTCAGTCTGGAATTGGTTATTCAATATTGCGGTTGATAGTGCCACAAGAGTCTTATTAGCATTCTTTCTGAGGCTGCATTCCCAGACAATAATAATTTTCCACCCAGTATGATTAAGATCGGTGTATACCTTGTTGTCACGAGAGACATTATTTGAAAATTTTTTTTGCCACATTTCAACGTTGCTCTTGGGTGTGTAAGCAAGTGAGCAATTTAAATGCCTATGCCAGAAGCAGCCATGGACAAAGATAATTGTCCTATATTTAGGCAATACAATATCGGGTCTGCCGGGCAGTGAACTACTATGTAGCCTGTAGCGAAAACCTAGTCCATGAAGATACCGGCGGACAATCATTTCAGGTTGAGTATCTTTTGATTTAATCCCAGACATCATGCGGGAACGAACATTGCTGTCGACTATGTCAGTCAAGCCTGGTATCCTAGTTATACTATTTAATATAAATGTATCACTTTATGTCGAAAAAAACCCCTGTAACTGTAGTTGATCTGTTTGCTGGCCCTGGTGGGCTTGGGGAGGGCTTTTCATCGATTGAGGATGGGCTGGCATTTCGAATTCTTGTCTCAGCTGAAATGGAGTCATCGGCGCACGCAACGCTTACCCTTCGAGCCTTTTATCGGATTCTTAAGAGAAAAGGTGGTAGTGCTCTTGATATCTATTATCGCTTTTGCAATGGAGAAGTGCCCTTACCTTACGATATAGAGAGCTTTTCTGCTTGGGAGGAAGCTAAGAATGAGGCGCGGCAAATTAAACTGGGTAGCGAAGAGGGTAATAAGGAGCTTAATTTAATTCTTGATTCTGCTGATATTAAATCAGGCAAACCATGGGTGCTGATTGGAGGGCCACCTTGCCAAGCCTATTCGCTTGTAGGCAGATCAAGAAATCGGGGTAATCCTGATTATCGTGCTAAAGATGATCACCGTCACTATCTCTATCGGGAATATTTAAAAATAATTCAGCGCTATCAGCCAGCTGTTTTTGTGATGGAAAATGTTAAAGGAATTCTGTCTGCTAAAATAGATGGGCAGGGTATATTTCAGACTATTCTTCGCGACCTTTCAGATCCTGACAGGGCTCTAAAGCAATCATCAGGTAAAAAGTACAAAATTCATTCACTCGTTGTTCCAGAGGTCTTTGAGCCGGGAATGGAACTTGAAGATATTGATGCAGGTGACTTTGTCATCAAGGCAGAGAACTATGGAGTGCCACAGGCAAGGCACAGAGTGATACTTCTAGGAATCAGAGAGGATATTGCAGCATCTCCGAAACACCTCATAACACAACCATTTACGACTGTTCAGAATGTACTTGGAGAGTTACCTCGACTGCGAAGCCGATTAAGCAAAGAGGTTGACAGTGGAAGTACGTGGGTTGATGTTGTCAAACGTCATTTGAATGAACTTCTTTATGAAGCATCTCAGCGGGAAGAATTGCGTGAATTGGCAAATGTTCTGATTAAATATCAGGGCGAAATAGCTAATGATCTTAGTTTTGGCGGCTTAAGAGTGGCTCTTCAAAAAAAATCAGAAAGCCTAAACCCTATACTTAGTAATTGGTATATAGATAACAGACTTAAAGTATGGCTTAACCATGAAAGTCGCGGACATATGTCGAGCGATCTGCGTCGATACCTCTTTGCTTCTGCATATGCAGAAGCCTATGAACGTTCTCCAAACGGGCATCTCCAGTTCGATCTAGGTGGTTTACGACCAGATCACGGCAACTGGGAAAGTGGAAAATTTTCTGATAGGTTCAGGGTGCAATTGAATGGCCGACCAAGCACAACTGTCACTAGCCACATTTCTAAGGATGGTCACTACTATATTCATCCTGACCCTTCACAATGTCGTAGCCTTACTGTAAGAGAGGCTGCAAGATTACAAACTTTTCCTGATAACTATTTTTTCCAAGGAAATCGTACACAACAGTTTCATCAGGTTGGGAATGCAGTTCCACCATTGTTAGCATCTAAGATTGCGTCAATAGTCTATGATATTTTAATTAACTGATCTGATATATGAGTTTGGTCTGGTTTAAGAGAGACTCTTGATGATAAGAAAATTTTTTGTCTTACATATTTTTAGTCATTTTACTAGAAGCTGTTGAAGAAACCAGATGTAGGATTATTAATCGTGCCTATAACAACCCCTCTATCAAGCAGTCTATTTTGCTCTTCACAAGATGTTTCTGGAACAAGGGCGCAAGAGTGGCAGGCTGCCAGATTACAGTTATCAGGACCTTGCCCTTTACTTTCTATACAGACAGGATCACTCGAACACCAGCGAGCTTTTTCTAGTGCCCTTGCAATTACATCCTCAAGGTAACCAGGCTGCCCCATTTGCACCAAGCCCCCCATACTGCCCTCAGAATCTCCTGCAGCTGTATATATTAAAACACCTGACATTGGATTTTCTCCATCAGATGAATATATTCTCTCTCTAAGTGACGCTGAACCATATCCGCATTCGTAAACTAGCTCATTAATTATTAGGTGAGAAAAAGTATGAATCAGAACATGTTTTGGTGTGATCAATTTCTGTTGCTGATGTCGTCTCTCACGCAAAGTATCCATAGTATGATTCATAGTAGCAAAACGGCCTTGATGGATCACTTCTGTTCTTGCCAGCCAAGCATTAAGTATATCCTCTCTGAATTTAAAAAATATTCCCTCTCCTCGGACAATAATCGCTGGCAGCCATTTCTTTTTTTCAAGGGCAATCAGTTTCCAGCGCTCTTCCTGAGTTAGATCGTCTCCAGGGAAAATTCTTGAAAATCCAACAAAAGCTCGCGTTTCTCTAAGTTTGTGCATTAGAGAAATGCGTTCAAATGACGAACGTATTAATTCACCATAATTTTCAATTGAAGAGCTTTTTATAAGTAGATTTGTCTTTGGGTAACCTTCTTGTACATCACGGCAGAATACTCGATACTCTTCTCGCCTGAAATCTGTTTCAACTAACGAATCCTGCTGAAGTTCTTCAGTCGTCTCATCGACTCCCTCTTTCTTACTCTTAAACCATGCAGATATAGGTTCAAGCAATAGCGCAGGATCAATCTCCCATTCAGGGAAATATACATTTATTGCAGCTAAAATCATTTCCTGCGAAACTTTATTTTCAGCTGAAATCTTGATTTTCTGATTCAGAAAATTACGTACTTTCTTATCATCGAGCAAAATATCTTGAAGGATATATCGATTTGCTGCTTCGGCTAGCTTGACTGAGTCAACATTTGATTCAGGGTAAAATTGTTTTAGAGCGTTACGAACAGCTTTTGCAGAAACAAGTCCATTATCAGATACCTGAGCGCTAAGTTGCAGACTCCTTTTAAATTGGTAATCATCTAGGATATCTAGTGTATCTTGATCAAGTCCTCTGTCATCTATCTCTGGAATGTATATAGAGCTGACAACCTTAGGAAAATAAAGATTTGAAGCGCCCCGAAGTAAAGGGTAAATCTCCTGACCGCAGCCCGGTAAAGATGAACTGTTTTTGCCAATTCCAAGTACGGGATTATGCCCTTCACACTTCACGCCAATTTTGGTAAATGCACTTTGAGAGTTATTTATCAAATCACCCTTGAACGCCTCTCCCAAAGTTCTTTTTTCTACAGTTTTTATACTGCCATCAGGTTGTTTTTCTTCTGCAGAAACCTCAACCCCCGTAAGTGAAGCACTGCCAGTACTGCGCATACGCAGCCATCGAGACACTCCATCAGCTTCCCATAATGGATTCGTTTGCTTGAAAAGCCACTCAATCCATGGAAAATCTTGAATATGTCCTTTCTTGCAGGCAGCAACAAACCGGACCTGAACAGTCTTTCTTGGAGCATGTTCAGTTCCACGACCGGCTCCTGTCCCTATGGGTCCTCTGCATATGGGAGGGGTGTTGTCGTGATAGCGTGCCAGATGCATACGTCCGCATCTTGGGCAAAAGTGCCAGAGTGGAAATCTGAGAAATGGTAATTTGAGATTGATGTTTGCCTGTGAAGCATCCTGACCACGTTCAGGCTGTCGAAAATCTGGGGGCTGAACAAAATAATCAACACCTAGTCTTTGTGATAATCTCTTTTCATCATCTATGCGGAATTCCCTGTGCTCTTGAGCGCCTTCGTTGAAAGGCCACGCATCAAGGCCTGCATGAATAAATGAAACCGGGCCAGGAAAGTCTACCATTGCACCGATTCCGAATGGGGAAATAGCTTGAGATCTTCTGATGGGACGGCTCACGATTGTTCTTTCGGTAATTGATTAAAGAATCCTGTGACTTCTGCCTCACAGGAGGCATCTACATTGCGAAGTGACGACATTGTAGGCCAGCTTCTTCCATTCCAAGTGGGTGGCTCTGCACTTCCTGCCGGATGCATTAATGGTGGATCCTGCGGTGTAGCACCAAACCCTCCATACTCCCCCGGAGCCCATTTCCTCCACTGGTTAAGTCTATTTTGCAGCTTCTGCATTACAGCATCTCTTTCTTCTAGAGCAACAAGACTGACTCGCTCAAGAATCATTTCATCAATTAGATCGCGTAATGCAGCTCCCTCATCTAGAGGGAATGGATCAGGACTAGTTGATTGCGTATCCATAATTCCAAGCTGCCTAACAGCTGCAACAATAATTCCATGAAGTGCCCTTTCTACCGCTGGAGCGCTAAATGGAGTAACGCTGGTTGGTTCAACTTGCGCATACAAACGCTGATGATAAGGTCGAAATCTTTCGTAATGACTTCTATCCCTAGGTTTACTCTGACCATATAGCACAGCAACTAGGCCAGGTTTTTCAGGATCTCTGCCCACACGGCTTGATACCTGAATATATTGTGATGTTGTTTTAGGCTGACCAGCAATAGCCATTAGAGCCAATCGACTCACGTCTACACCAACCTCGATAATATTCGAGGCAAGGCAAGCATCTACAACCTCATTTTCGTTAGAGATAATTTTATTCTTATCAGGACTGGAACGAAGAGATCTCTCAAGTCGCTCAAGTTCTTTTGGCACTTGGTCGCTTCTGATACGGCTAGTTAATTCAGATACATTGAATAGTTTTCGAATTAGTTCATACTTCAAGCCGTGTCGATCAAGAATTACTTTGAGATAGTCTCTTGTATCAGCAACAAACAGGGATGCTGCCCCTCCAAGTTCCCGTAATGAATTGAAAAAAGATAGCAGTGTCCACCATGGATCTCGGCCCTCTTCGTCAGTGTCCATTATGACGGCATGTTGCATAAGTGAAGCAAAGACTCTTGCAAGTGTGGTTTGAAATGATCCATGCGCACTAGCAAGAACCCCCACATAGAGACGCCCTGGCTTAAGTGATCCATCCTCATTTCTTGCCTCTCTTGCAAAGAACGAATCTCCCGCCTCTAGGCCTGATGGCGGAAATAAAAATACTTTATTTCTCGCATAAAGGTGCTTGATTTGTTCTCTGGCACGACTGATAGTTGCTGTTGAAGCAATTATTTTCGGCTTAATACCTGTGTAACCATTAACCTGACAGAGGCGTTCAATAATTGTTTCATATGCTCCAACCATAGATCCTAATGGACCAGAAATTAGATGCAGTTCATCTTGGATAATAAGGCTGGGAGGCAACCCCTCGTGTTTCCCATTACCACCGATGCCGAATATTTTTCGTGCCTCAGGTTTCCACGCAAGCATTGCAAACTTATCTACGGTTCCAATGACCAGACTTGGTGGATCTTCAAGTAAATCTTCATCAATAATTACAATAGGTAAAGGAGGACGTGACTTTTGCATTGAACTAACTGTACCAAAATCACAGGCACCATCATTGCATCGGAATATCACCGTTGGTGGGGAGGTGTTTGCTTTTGTGTATTTAGTATACCCAAGCACCTTTGGAATGCCAGTTCCTCCGGATTGTGCATTGTTCCCTTTTCGCCCGCCACGGGCGCGATCCGTCCCTTCAGCTAAGGATGGTCCGAATTTCGCTCCGCACCACGGACATTTTAGAAGGATGAAGGGGTTTTCGCTATCGGGATCACTCTGTAGTTTCTGTAACGCATGAACCGCATCTTCACGTGTGTTAGGAGATGAGCTTCCACCAACCCATAATCCAATACGAAATGGTTTTTCCCCAAGATCAGGATTTTCATATCGAATTTTCTCCATTGCACAGAACAGAATGGAAGCTCTTTGAAACTGCTGGGCAGTAAGAAGTCTCAACGTATATCGCATCAAGACATCTGTCCCCGTTGAATTCCGACCTGATAAGCGGTTAAAGATTATCGTGAATGCTGTCAAACCAAGGTAAGCCTCAGTTTTGCCACCTCCGGTTGGAAACCAGATTAGATCAACTGTTTCACGATCCTTGGTGTTAGGATCAACAATTCCTCTTAAAGACATTAGGAGGAATGCTATCTGAAAGGCTCGCCAGTAACCACGTCTCAGGTCTGGTACAGATGGGTCTGGATTGGAAATAGGTGGTGTCCAAATAACGCTTTTTTCGTCAGGACCAAGCGATGGCTCTCTTAGATCTCTGGATGCTCTTAACTGAGAAATTAGCATTGCTTTGTTCGCTAATGAAAAAGCCTTCCTAGCGGAAATCGCTAATGCTGATTTTTCTTTAAGAAAGTTAATGCCATCTTCTATGCGCTCAAGACATTCTTCACAACGCTGTATTAATCCAGCTGCAGTTTCAGACATATCTGCAGAGATTGGTGGTACATCTGCTCGATTGGTCTTTAGGGCATTAATCCAGTCCCGGTAAGCTTCGACAAGCGAAGCAATTTCACTCGACCCATCATCTGATGGATCCAGGCCTGCAAGCTTGCGCATACTGACCTTTAATGGTTGTTTCTTCCCATTTTCGTCTTCAACAAACAGGTCTGCGCTAGTCGAAGGAGTTTCAAACGCTGGCATCACGTCGCTCCATACTTCCGAAACTGCAGCAAGAGATTGGCCATTCCAGTCCGCTGCTGCACCATGGCCAATAGCAAACGTCTGATGTTGTCGATAGATCAATCGATTTATATGTTCATCAGACATGGGATCAGGAACTCCAAGTTTACTGATTTCCGTTTCAGGATAAGGCTTTATCCAAGCAGTCCCTGATTGCCCTTTAACCCGGATTCCTGACTGGAAAAGACTTAAGTCATCAACACCTCCTTGGTCTCCCTGTTTTCTATTTACAAGGCTGACAGTAATGAGTTTTTGAGACTTTGACATTCTTGAATAGCCGCCACGTGAAGTAATCACGATTTCAAACCCCTGTCCTGCGCCATCAAGCTTTATCGTTATAGGTTCAGTAGTCTCCAGCAACATTGCAGAAGATATTTCTACTTTTGGGTACGCACCAGAAGCATCAATTAATGGAGTCCTTAACCATAGCGTTCTAGGATATGAAACACTACCTAGCTCCCCAACTAATACTTTGACTTGCTTGTAGATTGCTGAAGGAGTTTCCTGAAGATCATCATTCCCAAGACGCCCCACGCAAACAATCTCAACGCTTATCCCCTTGTTTTCTTGCAAAAGGTCGGCAAGAAAACTCAATCCAATTGCTGATGGCCTGAATGCGTTTGCAAGTGTGACTGCATAATCCTCGGAATCATCCATAGCGGGGGGAGTTTTGGCAGCCTTACGTTCAGCACGCAATTCAAGTTTCTCATTTATATTCTGATTTTCGCCGGGATCAATTTCAGGAGAAATTCCGGGCTCATCATTTAGACTGAGCTGTTCTACTTCATCATTTGTTCCAATTGGGAAAAGGATGCCAGCCCCATACCTTTTTGATGGAGGATCTTGCCATATAATTTCTTCTCCATTTGCTTGCTTCTTCGGTTTTCGAAAATCTTCCCATGAAAGCTTCTTTACATCCCCACTTGTTTCAAATATCTCAGCTTTAATTACTGGATCTGGCCCTACTATTTCAGCACGTAATTTTGAAGCTAGCCAACGACGGTTTGAGAGATTAATTGCAAGTTTTTTTGAAAGAGACATGATCTACTTTCCTGAGGTTAGTTGGAAACCAGCATCAAGTATGCTGTTGTAAGTCGAGCGACAGCTTTCGTGCATTAGCATGTAAAGCCGGATTCTTGCTCTGGACATCCCTACATACAGCAATGCTCTAGACTTTTCATCATTAAGGCTATCAATATCTGTAATAATCACTGCAGGCGCCTCAAGTCCTTTGAATGCATGAATGCTAGTGAAAGGTATAGTTTGAGTATCTTCGATCTGTCGAATAGGAGATAGTTTTAGCCCAGCTTCTCTGCTATCTATATTACTTGCACATGCGTTTTTATCATTTCGCATTGAGAGAACAATGATCTCTCTTGGCTCAAAAATCTCCCTGAGGCTATATATTGCGGAAGCAAGTTTTTTTTGTTGATCAGCAACAGTAGAATAGAAAAGAGGATCAACATCTGAGCCTTCTATGTCGTGTAAAACTCTTTTGTACCCAGGAGAAAGTCCGCTTGTTATAGAAAGTGTTTCAGCAATTGGCTCAGCATTTCTGCAATTGATGCGCAAGGGATAAGTTGAATGAGAGGGAGCCCTATCAGATAACCCTTCTATTGCCCGCATGACATCGGAACCACCTTCTTCTGAATAGATTGCCTGCTTTTCGAAATCGCCAAATAAAGCCCATCTACCACCGGCAAGCCCACCTTTTAGCAGCAGATCAAAAACATCAAGATACTCATCTTCAAGAAGATCTTGAGCTTCATCAACTATTATCATGTCACAGGAGGGGCATGGAGTCATATCATCCAAGAGCCTGTCTGCGGCCTTCAAAGGAAGTAATTTTTTCCAGTATTCAGAATCAGCTCTTATTGGGGGTTTATCACCTGAAATATGCAAGAGGAGGCTATGAAAAGTTCTGCATTCAAAATATGCAGTATTTTCGGAATACCCTACAGTCTGAGCTTGCAACCAATCTCCAAGCAATTTGTTGTAGCAGACAAACAGAACCCTCATTCCCTTTGCAAGGGCTCGCTTTGCAGCTTCCATAGCTAGAACCGTCTTGCCAGTTCCTGCGGGACCTTTGAATACTACGCGATCATTAAATTCAAGCAGGTCAAGAGCATCAAATTGCTCTTCTGTAAATTGAAGTATAGTCTGCTCCAGATTCTCCAGATCATTTCTTGGCGAAACAGCATATTCAAAATTATCTCTAAGCAGAGCAATCATTTTTTTGACCTGTCCCTCGTTGGGGCGGCTGTTTATATTGCTATACCATGAGTCAAGTCCAATGCGGCTTGCCACGTGCAAATGGGCGCGCTGCAGGATATTACTAATATTGATTGAAATAGGCCGCCTGAGAAAAAGCTGTTTGTTAATGTATTGCCATGGGTGCCACTCGGGAGATTCTTCATTGAAATCTATTCGGGTAAATACTACAGCTGAAAAAAATAACAGCCCTGAAAGTGTGCAGTCTCTGCTTGTAAGATAGGAACGAAGCGAGTGCATTGACTTAGATGCTTGCTTGAATGGCCCTTCGAAAGATGTTTCGTAGGGGTAGATCCATTTGCCATCCTTGCGAGAGACATCGCAACCCTTTACTTCGAGACACAGTACTCCTTGGCCTGGAACAAGCACGACCATATCAAGCTCGCCCTCTATTTTTGTTTTATGCTTTTTGAGGTCAAGCGAATGCAATACTACCCATCCAGCGGTTTCTGGATCATCCCTAAGTTTGTTAAAGAGGTCCTTCTCGCCGACAGGAGTCTTTACTGGACATCCTGGGGGAATCATCCTAGCCATTTATTTCCCTTCAAGTCGTCAATTTTCCCGAGTCGGGATTGTGGAACATAAGCAACATTAGTATCAACAGAATTAACGCGCATAATCAGCAGTTCAGCATCTGTGTCACCTTCAATATGAATAGTATCTCTGTCTGAAAATGTTACTGGGGCAGATCTGTTTCCGAATTTTTTGAATAATGCCTTGAAGAGATCTTGCCTGATTAAATTTCCAGCTTTTTGATGTAACCCTCTGATGACTTGAAGACCATGCCAGCATTTATCCGCATAGCTAGTTAGATCCACTCCTGATTTTTGGATCTTACCTTTATCTGCAAGTAGATTTATCAACTCTCTGAACACTCGTTCATCGCCTGGTCCCAGAACTTCAGGCCCAACCCATTGATGAATACTAGCCACTCGTGTTGATATGCCTCTCTCAGCAAGCTCTTTCACCACATCTGCACAAGTGTGCGTGAGCAAAAGCGCGTCAAGCGGTTCTTTCCAATTTGTTGCAGTTTCAAGCAGACTTTCATTATCAGCCCTCCCCATAATGCGTTCACTTGCATTATCAAGAAGAGAGCCTGAGTCCCCTGATCGGAGGACTACGATGTCGCCTTCGGAAATATTTCCTACGGGTAATAGATCAAGATCAGCCTCATTTCTTACGTTACCATCAGCAGGCAGAGTTATTACACGACCATCTGCTGGAAGAAATACACCTGCTCCATCGTAGAAAAGAATGTATCTGGCTGGAGACAAACCATAAGAACTGGTTCTGTTCGCGCCATGAAGCCCTTGCCAGAAGGCTTCATTTAACCAAGAGTCTTCTTCTGCGGATCCATTCCCACTAACCATTAAAACTTCACGTTCAATTTCAGACTTTTGTAGTCGACTAGAAAACAAGTCATCATCTGGCAGCATAAGTCTTTTGGGTATATGAAACTTTTCTCCGGGGTATAGCAAAATATCAAACGTCGAAGCAATCCCCGAAAATAACAAATCAGTTAATAACAATGATGAAACATTGTTGCACGCACATGGAAGGATTATGTTTTGGAAAATATTGGATTTAAGAGTTTTTCTTGATGCGATTGGTATTATTGAACCGATTAACTCTTTCAGTTGAGTTGTTTTTTCAATAGGCCATCCAGGAGTCTTGCCGGCTGAAAGTGCAGTAAGTATTCCTGTTTTCTCAAGAACATTCTTGGCACTTTCAGAAATGTGGTGGTTTAGCCATTCGCGCTTAGGATTGCTGGGGTAAGTCAGAATTTCTGATATACATTTTCCAAGAGACTCAATCATTGTGCTAGTTTCGGGAATGCTTTCCGCAGCAAACTTAAGCTCTTTCATTTGCAACTCAAGTTTTAGGTCCGAGTCGTTGAAAGGAAGAAACGTAAACAGGACAGTTGACCGAAGGACCCATAATCGCCTTGAGATTTCAGTTTGGACAGAATCACTACGATCAAGTATTTGAAATAATCTGGACGATATCTGAATAATATTGGCAGCAAGAGGAAATTCTATTTCATGCCTGACTAAAGACATGCGGCGTGCATTTTCAAAGATACGATTTGTTCTAGAAAAGGAGGTGTTCAAAGAGCTCATTATGCGTCAATCAAATATGCTGAAATCTCTATGCCATGCGCAAATTTCTCTGGTAATGGGGTGCAAATACCTGATGTAATATCCTGAGAAATGCTTCTCAGTCCCAGAACAGTATCCTGTATGCCATGATTATATTCGGATCTATCAAGCAAGATTAACAAATTAGCTACCGAGTGAAGATGTTCGTGTTTTTCAAAGGCATGGGGCCCATCAAGAATTGCAAGAGGGAAGCGACCATTAATCACTCCTCTTGGATGATCAATACGCAGTTTTGCATGTGTCTGCTCTTTATTTCTGCCAATACATAACAATTCTGATAATGCGACAGGGGGATTTCCATCAATAGATAATGATATTCCTTCCATGGAATTTTCGAATTTGCTCAAACCTGACAATATGAGTGCTTCTGCACCATCAGCCCAGACCCACTTTGGATTTAGGTTTTCAACTATGGACTTTAATAACTGTAACGCAGCATCAAAAGATAGCTTTTTGGGTGCTGATAGAGGTTTCTCTTCTGTAAATCGGTATTCATCAAAATAGGATTTAGAAATTTCCCGAATAAATCCTACCTCAGCTTTACGCGGTGCTTTAGTTACCTTAACGACTATGAACTCCGCATCCCCATATTCCTTAAACCCAATAATTTCTCCACAATAATTTGCCATTGTATTTCTGTTTATCCAGAACACATTTTGACCAAGTGGCAAGTTTTTAAAAGTTGTCCAAGAAAGACAGTCTTCGAAAACACTCGCACCTGCAATAAGGCAGCCAATCCCGGCAAAAGCAGCAGAGAGCTCTCTAGACGGCAGAACAGTAAATACAATCAGTCTTTTACCTGGCTGCTGGTTAATACGACACCAGTATCCAAGCCAGATAAGAGCCGCAGCCCAATCGGGAAGTCTGACACTTTCATTTCCATCTAGCACGGAGATTCGAAGACTTATATTTGCTGGGAACATATTTTGCAATTGTTATGGCAAGTCAGGATTAGAAATTCCTAGGATTTCAGTTTTATCTGAACCCCTCTTGCTCTAGTTTTTGCTGTACTTTGATAAGTTTAGTAGCCTGTCTGTCTGTAGGAACCCATTCTGCTCTGCAAGCAAGACGAACAAGATCCAATTCTGTTCCATAAAGTGGGTGATAAATTTTTGACCATTCCAGCAATTTATTCCAATAGTTTACTTGTCTTAAACTTACGACTTCTACAATTGCATCAATAACAGCATCTGCTCTTGCTTGGCCTGCAGCATTTCTGTGGATGCGATCAAGTTCTTCTTTGGAAATTAATTCTGAATTTAATTCAATCAAAAGTGGAATTTCAAGTTCATGTACGGCATTCCAACATTCGACTTTTTTACACCACTCTCCAATGTTCATATTTTCTGCGGGTGTAGCAAATATAGCTTTAGATACAGCTTTAGCTACATCTTCAAGTTGAGCCGCAAGGGCATGTGAGACTCCCTGATTGGCCCAAACCGTATTCAGGTTAATTGCAAAACCATTTGCCTGTTCATCGACCATAGAAACCAGCTTGGCAATTGAATAAGTAACTATTTGCGCGCGAAAATCTCCTGGATACCAAGTCTTTTTTGCTGCAGAAACCATAGCCTCTACGAATTTGAATATAATGGCTTTCGAGACGATTTCTTTAAAATAAATATCATTATCGAATTGAGAACCATTGGTGCCGTAATGCTTACCAATATATTCGGCAAAAATGAGAAAATTCTTTTGTGCAGCCCTACTAACAATGTGCGGTAGCATCATCCATGAGTTTTCGTACTTAGAAAGATCAGTTTTGCTGATTAACTGTGATCTAGGATGTTTTTTTAGAAAATCTCTCTTTTCACTGATTTTCATTTTAGCCTGAGCATTAACATACTGCCCTCTGGTGCGTTCATAGAACCAGAAAGTCGTTGATGTTGCTCCTGCAGGTCTTGGCGCTGGAATATTTCTGGAATGTCTTTCTATTGCACGATGAAATGGATGATTTGAGAAAAAATCAGCATCATTAACTTTTGTCTGCGAATTTGAGTATCTTGCAATACTCTGAATCATGTCATCCAACTTTTCTTTTTCTTTTGCCAGAACAACAGATAGCTTCATCGGAACATGAATTGCACTGAGGTCGGCGTTATCTTTTCGTCTGGCAATATGTAGGGACGCAGTAGTTTGACCTCCGTTTACAATTTGCAAGTATTTTGCCGAAAGCAGCCTAGGGCCGTTAGTTGTCTCGATAATATTTGCGGAAGTAGCTGTTGCAGATATTCCATTGTTAAAAACAAAAAATCTGTCAGGTTCGGATCTGATAGTTGTCTGAATTCCCTTATTAATTTTTACGGTAGTACTCAGAAATGACCTAACATTGCCTTCAAGCAATTTACTTCCATAGCGATCATAAAGTTCAGCCAGCGCATTACCCTCGATTACGCAGAGATATCCTTCATAATCATCGGTCTTGCTAGCCATGAGACAGGGCAAGCCTCCATCCACAAACTCGGTAAAATCTATTTCAAGTTCTTCAGTCCCAAGAATCGAAGATGAAACTTCCTTAAGGCGACCAATATCCCAGATATGAAACTCAACCGGAACGCCATCAAGCTCTTCAATCGGAAGTTCTTTGATGCGATCACTAAGAACAGCATCGGTAAGGAGATAGAAGCGGTAACGGCTGACTGATCTACTGCCATCCTCTCTTAATTGATGCGCATTCTGTATAGTTCCGGACAGCTCAGAGGTCTGAACAGAATCACTCATTGAAGAGCTCCAGATTTTTCCTGAAGCGGATTCTTCAACAAATGCTTTTAGTTGTGTAAAAACAGAAGCTGCTCGGCTCCCATTTATAGTTTCGAGCTCTTTGGCGCCCCTGAAATCAGTAATAAGAAGCCTGATTGAGTCATCAACCTCATCAACCTCATATCCATCTACTCGAAGTTTACGGGACCTATATCCGACCCCTGAACCTTGACACGGAATGAAATCTTGAAACTCTTCAGCATTTGACAATCGCTCGCCGACTTCGCATACAAATGCGAAATCAAGGTCATCACTAGAGCTGCCAATAGGTGCTCTTAGATTTACCGCATCTAGCAGATCTTTTCTAAACTCTTCCAGATCAGAAGCTTTTGCAGCATCTTCAAGTTCTTTTAAGAGATCCATTACCCTATTCCCTTATTGTTTCTTTTTATTAGTAATCTTTGAACAATATCATAGCTTATCTAGTGATAATGGATATCTTAGTTTGATATTTCTTTGAAAAATTTATTACATTCTAACTTTTTAACTGGAATTGTTTAGAAAACTAGTAGCGATTCACGTATGAACTTTTTTCACACGTAATATTAAATTTCATTGCTATGTTTCGATCACATATTTTGCATATTTGGAATTAGAAGTTAGTATAGATTTCTAATAAGTACTCAATGAGGTTGCAAATGAGTGAAAAAAGAAAAAAGCCAACGGATAATCTTGAAATCATCCTTCATTCTCAGGTTGGGAATCATTGCCCCCTTTGCACTAAGCCTTTAACGGAAAAGAAAAACAAAAACATACTCAAAAAATCTGAGATAGCTCATATTTACCCTTTGAATCCAACTCCTGAAGAAACTAAGATTTTAAAAGGAGAGGAAATTCTAAATTCAGATTTGAATCATGAGGATAATTTAATACCACTCTGTTTTGACTGTCACAATAGATACGATAAAAAGAAAACCGTAGAAGAATATAGGATATTAATATCTAAAAAAAAGGATCTTATTAATCAAGACATTCAAAAATCTATTTGGCATCAATATGCACTACAAAAAGAAGTTGTTCAAATTATTGATGATCTTTTAAAAATAGATGCATCATCTTTAAGTACACTTAGTTACGAATCAAAGAAGTTAGATGAGAAACTTAATAGCACCATAACGCCGATTACCAAAAGAAAAATACACCTAAATGTGCAGGATTATTTTCAATTAATAAAGGACAAATTGTCCAATATTGAGCGTGAATCACCAACGAAGGCAGAGTTAATTTCAATCCAGATAAAAACCTTTTATTTAGTACAAAAAGATGAAATTAAATCTCAAGAGGTTATATATAAAAATATTAGCAACTGGATTATGCATAAAACAAATCAAGCTTCAATAGATTCATCTGAAATTCTAGCTGCTTTCTTTATTCAGAATTGTGAAATATTTGAATGATAATTCCTAATAAATTTATTTCCTTTAACGAATCGGTGCTTAGTAAGCTTAAGTATATTTTAGAAGCTGGAGAATCAGTTGCGCTATCTGAGTTGTATCAGATTACAGAAGATCACTTTGACAGCATAGATCAGTTCTTATATGCCTTAGATGTTCTTTATGTTCTTGATAAAGTGGAATTTGATTCTCTTAAAAGGTTGATCATAAAATGTTAGTAGAAATTAATTGCTCTTTATTCAGAACAAAGAAAATTACTTTTAAACCTGGATTAAATGTTGTTATCGGCGATGATAACGCCTCGAATTCAATCGGCAAATCTACTTTATTAATGATCATAGATTTTGTATTCGGGGGTAATACTTTTTTAAGCACAAATAGGGATGTTATTGATGAGCTGGGACATCATGAGTATTCATTCTCTTTATCGTTTAATGGTAATTTCTATTATTTCAAGAGAAAAACTGAACTAGGGAATATAGTTTTTTTATGTGATCATCAATATAACCAGCTAGAAGAACTATCTATTACTCAGTACCACATTAAACTCAGTGAGCTGTACAAGTTACCTTCAGACTCTATAACTTTTCGAGCCATGGTTAGTTTATATTCAAGAATATGGCCAAAAGAAAATTTAATGGACGTAAAAAAGCCATTACACACGCTTCCATCACAAGGTACTACTGAATGCATTGATAACTTAATTAAAACCTTCAATTTATTTCATGAAATAAGAAACTTATCTCAGCGATTAAAAGATATTGGTAGTGAGAAATCTGCTTTGAATGCAGCATTTAATAAAAAAATTATAAGTAAGATTAATAAAACACAATTCAAGAGCAATAACTCTCTAATTAATAAAGCGGAAGCAGAAATTTTAGATATAAAGCAAAACCTAGCCGTGCTCGCACTGGATTTCAAATCATTAGTAAACAAAGATGTATTGGATGCAAAGCTTCAAAAAGATAAATTATTAGATATTAAGTTCAATCTTGAAAGTAAACTTGCTAGAGTCCAAAATAATTTAAAAAGAAATAAGTTTGTTACTAATAAAACTTTTAGTGAATTAACCAATTATTTTTCCAATATAAATTTAGAAAAATTGGAAAAAGTTGAAAATTTTCATTCTTCACTAACCAGCATTCTCAATAAAGAATTAAAAGCCTCTGAATTAAATTTAACTTTGCAACTTGAGGAAGTTAATGTTGAGCTTTTAAGACTTGAGAAAATTATCTCTTTATCACTTCAATCAATAGAAAACCCGAATTACATTGTTGATAGGGTTTTTGAAATTTCCAACTCACTTTCTAAAGCAAAAACAGAAAACTCCTATTACGAGTCCAAAAATAATCTTCAAACTCAGGCTAAAAATGCCGCAGTTGATTTAAACCAGAAGAAAATTACAATTCTTGATCAAATAATGGAAAGGATTAACAAGAGATTAGAATTATTGACTATCGCTGTTTACGGTTCTAAAGGAAAAAGTCCGTCATTGATACTTGCTGATAATAGTTATGAGTTCACAATTTTCGAAGACACGGGCACAGGTAAAGCATTTTCTAATCTTATACTTTTTGATCTCGCAGTCCTTTCTGAAACTATCCTTCCATTTTTAATTCATGATTCTGTTTTGTTTAAGAACGTGGAAAATAATGCTGTTGCTAATCTAATTAACATTTATGCATCGTTCACTAAACAATCGTTTGTGGCTATCGACGAAATAGACAAATACGGTAAAGCTAAAAATACTTTAGTTAAAAACAAGGTTATTCACTTAACTAGCAATAACGTTTTATATATTAGAAACTGGAAAGTCGCTAGGTAGGATTCATTTCATCATTACTTAAATTCTCTATGCTCAAGAGAGCGCAACTAATGAAACAAGCAATTATTTAAATAATATCGATAAACTTGGAGACCGCCATAGAACGTATCCATCCTCGGACTAAAAACAAAAACGACCTAGAGATTTCTCCCTAAGTCGTCTTAAATGGTGGCCCTCTGTGAGCCAAACACAGCACCAACGAATTGTGAGTATCACGATTACAGCATATGCTCGCAACGTCCACTGAGAAAAAGAAAAAGGCCTAGTCATTTCTGACTAAGCCTTATATATCTTGGTAGGGTGTGCGGGGATCGAACCCACGACAAACGGATTAAAAGTCCGCTGCTCTACCAGCTGAGCTAACACCCCATTCGTTTCTCAAGTAATTTGTGTCACTCAGGAAAGGCCGCAAT
>Ga0208626_1000270_pt1 | contig 19143 bp, 20 predicted proteins | sample LakWasMet10_HOW4_2_FD_183860 | JGI IMG/M metagenome (GOLD analysis project Ga0208626, IMG submission 183860) | Freshwater sediment methanotrophic microbial communities from Lake Washington under simulated oxygen tension - Sediment Metagenome... | ecosystem: Environmental > Aquatic > Freshwater >... | reverse complement strand
TGTACCGTCCGGCTCTGACTGGAAACTAGGCGGTAAATTGCTAAATATTAATACCAGCTGCTAGTAGTCGCAGAAGTCAGTTATCGACCTTGAGCTGCCAATTAAGATTAAATTGAAAAGACAAGAAGGCAAATAAGCTGTCATTCAAAATGTAGGTGCGATTAGCTTGCGTAATCGCACATTTCGAAGCCAACATTCCTCCGATTACGCTACCGCTAATCGGAGCTACGCGGGCTCAGACTTGATCTGACAGTTACCGGTTTATCGGGGTGTCTGTCAGATCAAGTCTGCGCTAGTACAGATCATTTTAATGATCTCTTTCCTGTTTACGTTTCAAACTTTCAAAAACTTTCCTATTTTTGGCTGCTTGTTCTACCTCTGTTATTTCTGGTTCGTTATCTATATCGTCAAAATCCATCAGTAACTTACCTATTTTTTGCCATTTCTCAAAAAGGCATGTCTTCTCATGTTTACTAAATAATTCTGGGTGATCGCTATCTTTCTGACTATCTTCCTGCAATTTTGTAAGTTTAATCTGAAACTCATCTACTATAGATTTATATTCATTGTTCATGGTTTTATTCTCTTTAAGTTGGTCCTGATGGTTGTAATTTAATGTCCCAAACTCTTCATTGACTGGGAAACGGCGTCTAAATATTGCCAATTTAAAATGAGCGTTAAATTTTTCCAGTAGAAATTAGCTAGTTTTTATATTGGAAATTAAGCGCCAATTATTGGTAATGTTAAAAAGCTGTTTTCCGTTCGATAAATTCCGGGACACCTGGATTTAACCAAGGTTGAAAAGGGCGCCGCCCTCACAACGGTTCTTCCAGGGCTTTCCAGTCATTTTCAAGCAAGGCGTAATAAGGACGCAATGCGACCATCACTACCCGAAAAACAGTAAATGCATCGGTTGGGTCTTTCTGTTTAAGCTCGGCGACCTCGTTCAGAAAGCGATGCAGCATTTTTAACAGATTCTCGATCGACATCGCCAGCCAGGCATCGTTGGTAATCCATTTGTCGATAAATTCATCCAAACGCTCGAAGGTCCGTTTCAACAGAGGATAAGCTGTTTGCGTTTCCTTGTATTCCCGGAGCACCATATACTCGATGTAAGCCTGCTCGGATGCTACCCGCGGCTGATTGGTAATACTAAGGTAAGTGGCTTTGAAGTCGGTATGGGCAGAGTCGAACTTTTCGCAAAATTCGGTTTCGTCGGTAATTTCAAGCCAAGGCTGAATTTTAGCCGCCGTTACTCCATAGCACTCGCCGATCGCGCCTGCCATTTTGTCGAATTGCTCAATAAAGGCTGGCTTGTTGAGTTCGCCTTTAATCAGATTTTCAATTGCGGCCAGCTCGCTCGCAGTAACACTAACCGTGGCCAATTCCCGAACAATATTGAGCTCGACTCCCATATCACCGACACCTATTTCCGCTATCTGGAGAAAAAAATTTAAGAATTGCCCCCGATCTCCTTAGATCACTCAGTCAGATCTACGATTTCGGCAACGCAGGCATTGTCTTTAACACTGTGCAGCGCATTGTCGAACACCATTGCCGAGTTATATAAAACGCTTTTTACAATGATGGTACCGGCCGAATCTTTGATGACAAAAAAAGTGTCGCCCTCAGGGACCTTACTGGCGGCAATTTGGTTGCCCATTAAGGAACCGGTTCTTACTTCTTTAATGGCCTGCATGGCTTCTTCCTTGTTGCCGTAATCGCCGCTGATCAGAATGAGTTCACCCTTACTGTTGAGGAAATTAAAGAAATACTGATATTCGTCGTTGGTTTTAAGTTCAAAAGTTGCTGGCATGTTCTTGCTCCGGAAGTTATCGGTTAGGTTTATTGCCGATCAAATTTCAGCCTCCTGATTTCTTACAAACTAAAGCAAAAGCTCTACGGAAGAGAAACCTAAGTGTGGCCGGCAGACGCTATAAATCTAAAAGCAAACATTATGCCAATAAAAATTCCTTTATAATCAGCAGGGAACGTGTCTTCACTTGTCCAATTGTCAGTTTTGCTACACAACATTGACGGAGATCTGATAGCCGTTGAACCGTCCTCATTAAGCAGCTGCCAACTAGCTTTCAAGCCGGTCCCTGAATTCCGAAAAGTCCCGCTCGGCAACCAGCAACGTTTTCGGCGATAATGCTAATCAATATTGGTTCTCCGACAGGGGGCTTTCACCCCATATGTTCACGCATGCTGGGCGTGTATCAATCGCTCCAGCCGACGTCGGCGCTTCGTCGTTATGAATGAGCAATTACCGAGATGTAAACAAGTTATTCAAAAAGATATCTTGATCGACTGCAGTTGGCCGAAACTGCGAATTCACCAATTTCAAACAACGAATCTCGATAGCTGACATTCAAAATTGTTTGGTTTTGATGAGGCCAAAGTCGCTGCCCGACCCAAACCGGCCGTACGCGGTTCTCCAAACCGGCCAGTCGGCCGAAGTCAGATTCTGTGAACTGGAGGACTACAAAGCAGTCGTTGGCGACCTCACCCAAACGGCCATACCTGACCGTCGGGGTCGCTATCCAATTAAAATGGTTAACGCAACTGATGACCCAACGGATTGCCCGTTATTCTGCGAACAATTTGACATTACCACTGAGTCACTACTGTTAATACTGGACTGTTGTCTATGATTATGGTTGACAGTAATTGTGTGATGAAATCACTAAACTAATGGAATCGGTCAGTCATTGATTTAGAATCTGATTTACGTGATTACTTACTTCATCATCACTTACCTGGCAATCTGTCTGAATTGAATACGAGTTCTTAAAAGCTCTAGACCTTTGGTAGACTTCTGTTCATTGCGTTTGGTCGAAGACTGAAAACGGCAATTTATATTTTCGATATAACCACTGGCTTGGGAGAGATAACGGGCGAAATCCCGTCATCTCCACCCGATTGGTTCAAATTACCCAATTCTCAACGTGGCCACTCTTTTCCGATTCAAGCCCATCAAACCTGCTATAGCGCTACCCATCAGCCACACTGCCCCTGGCACCGGCACCGGGGCCACCGCCAATGCATAAAACCGGGTGTTATCGTTCTTGGGGCCAGAGCCTTGGGCGCCATTTGCGTTACTGAAGAGCCACGCGTGGTCGAAATCGGTAGCTGTAGTAAACGCGTACTCCGTACCTGTCCAATAGGGTGCGCTTTGAAAATTTGCAAACGGGCCACTATTGGTTAAACCGGAACCAGTCTGTGCCACCCGTGCGGCATTGAAAGCCGACAGGTTGCCCAGCTCGAAGAACATATGCGCCAATTCGCTGGCCGTCGCATTCACAGCCGTGCTGTTGAACCCACGGTCGGTCGTACCGTCGTACGAAAGAGTGTGAACGAAGTTGTTGCCGTTCACCGGGGTGACTTGTGGTAAACGCCAGTTGGTTAGCCCCGCGTAGCTAATGTTGTTTAGGTAATTCACCCAGGCCTGGGCTCCCCAGAAGTTCAGATTGCCAGTGCTGGTGTTGAAATCGCTCGCAGTCAAGTTGTAACTGCCGCTGTTGGCCGGAGTGTCATACGAGTTAGGCTTGTCGGAGATTATGCCGCCAGAGGCATTGATCACCGCCGTCACGAATGCCGCTGCACCGCCTGCATAACTGTTGGCCTGGGTCTTAAACAAATTGGCATCCTGCGTCCAGACGATGTTTAAACTGCTATCGTTCACCACCAGGCTGTTGCCTGCAGGCACACTCAGCGCCGCCTGTGCCGACGTTGCGGCCATTGTTAGTGCCGCTGCTGCTACTAAGTTTTTCATTGTTTGCTTCATAAGTTTCTCCTAGTCTTAAGGTCATTTGTATGGATTTGAAGATTGTCAAGCGCTTCCCCGTGGATTCGAGGTTAATCCCTAGCACTCTTTGGAGGGAGTGGTGGCTTCGATGCCCATATTCTCGGTATTTGGTAAACCGATTTACCTTGTTAATCGGGGCTACGCACTAAACCGCCTTGCGCCGCCGCCAAGCTAAGGCCGCCACACCGCTGGCAAACAGCGGCAGCGTTGCAGGAAGTGGTACGGCGCTCATGTGCCAGTCTGCTTGATTATAAGGGAGCATGGTATAGCCATAGGAAGAACCGGCCATATAAAACGACCCACCTAAGACCGACGCCAAACTGTCGCCATTAAGAAATACGAAACCATCCGCAAGATCCGGGAGGACGCTGGCCGCGAAATTCATGTAACTGCCGTCGAGGGTCACCAGAGGTGTAGTCGAATCGGGAAAACCGGGTTGAATAGGGAAGGCCGGGTGGCCGGTGGGGCCAGGGTACGCCACGCTGTAAGCATTGTCGGCATTGTAGACTAAAGGAGTTGCCGTCCCAGCCGCGCCATTGAAGGTAACGTCTTGGACTGAAGTGACTGCCACGGTGTTGTTATCCGCTTCCAAGGTGCCGTTCATTATGCCTTCGAGGCTATTCCCGCCGAAGGTATAAGAAAAGTTGAACAGGGACGCCTCGGCTTGCGGCAGGAAAAGAGCCAGCCCTAAGGCGATCAGGTTTTTTTTCATGGTGGTTCCTTTTGAGTGGATTTTTAAAATGTAAGTGCACTGCCAAACCTAAGGGAAAACAGGTTGGTGGCGATTTATTGTGGTGGATCGCCCCAAGGTAAATCCACATTACTGAGTTAAGCGATGCCTTGCTTGCGCCTTACCAGAGCCAGTACTCCCATCAACCCACTTAGAAATGACCAAACCGCAGCGGGCACAGGTACCGGCTGGAGATTGACAGCATCCAGGGCCCATATTCGATTGCCGCCATTCGCTGAAGGATTGAAAAATTTCAATACTGCCGCTGGATCTGTGCTGGCAGCGGTAAATTGATACTGAAAAGGAGCAAATGTGGTGGTGTTTGCATATGGCGTAGTAAATCCACCAATACTGACCTGCAGAGGTGATGCTCCAGCTACATTAGCTCTGGCCATGAAAGACAAATCGTAAGTCGTGCCCGCAGTCAATGCGACCGAGGTTTGTATGGCATTGCCGGTATTTAGGGCTAATCCATAGGTGCCATCATAAACGCGCGGAAGGTAAGTACCATTCGCACGATTTTTGTTCATCAGGTAAGACTCTTCACCCACGTTATCGCTTATGGAGGTCCATCCTGTGACGCTGGTGTTATTGTTAGGTAAATACTGATAACCAGGAGCGGCAGCCAGCGTACCCGGCTGTTCAAATCCACCATTGGTCACTAAGTTGGCTTGCGCGGTTGGAGCAATAACAGCAAGTAACAACATGAGGGCTTTAATTGATTTCATAATTTTTTTCCTTTATGTTCTTTTTGTAATGATAGCCACAGAGGGTCTCCCGCCCTTTGCAGGAGACCGACTACTTAACTTATCGTGACTACGCGACTTGTTTACGTCTTTGCAAACCGACCAAGCCAGCGAGTCCACTACCCAATAACCAAACAGCCCCAGGCACAGGTACGGCAGACACGTTGGCGGTGATTTTGATGTTATCGATGCCAACCGCACCGTTGGTCTGGGAACTGGCGTTCTCCAAATAACCGAAGCTCAGCCAATATTTACCATTGGCATCTGGCGCACCCAGGCTGCTGGCCAATATGTTTACATTGGCCGGACCGTAGGCTTTTCCACTGATGTTGATAGATTGATTAACGACAGCGTTGTTATTTATCAACGGCGAAGCGATGTTGAAACCGTTGCCCGCAATGCCCACTTTAAACTGATCGGTGTCTCCACCTGAACCCAGTAAGAAGGCACTGAATACCCAGTCGAAGCTGACTGTAATATCAGTAGTGCCCGCAGCTAGAGTAAAGGGCGTCGCAAACCCGTATGTACCAGCGGTCGGCGAGCCCGCCAATTGACCACTATCGTCACCCAATACAAGAAAATTATTTGTAGCGGTTGCAGGCAGAAAAAAGTTGGTGCCGGATGACAAGGCGAAACGCTGCAAAGGGTTTCCAGAGTTATAGGTATTGATGGCATCAGTGCCGGTACGCAGATTTACAGCACTGGCAGCAGTTGTTGATGACCACTGTGTACCGGTTGGAAGCTGAGCTAGCACAGTCGAGACCGGAGTTGCAGAAGTTGAGGTTATGCCATCGAAGTTGACGTCTAACAACGTGGTTGAGGCATGTGCCGATGAGATTGCAATGTAGAATGCAGATGCTACAAGACCACTGAGCAACGGCTTGTTTAGGGATGCTTTTTTCATGTTTTCTCGCTTGAAATGAAAAGATATGGCTTATGCCGAATATTGTGGTCTTAGCAAAACCATAACAAACCGCAAGTTTGCGCCTTCTTACTCCAATCAATCCCTATATTGCATATCTATATTGATACTTATGATCTTCCGCCCCGCTTCACTGCAGGGGTGGCAATTGAGATTGGTAAGAAATTTCGAATAAGCCCTTATTTAGCTTTTGAACATTACCTAATGAAAATAGGTAAACACTCACATTTATAAAGCATTAAACATACCAACATATCAGCTGCCAAACAAAAACAGTTTGCTAATTATTAAATGTTTTTGATTTCAGTGCCTTGGCATTTTAAGGGTTGCCTTGAATTTGAGATAGGACGCAAATATTGACAGCAATAGTAGGGAAGAATTAATTAAGCTATGTTATTTAACCTAATTTTATGCGTGGTATAACCTATTTTTGAGATGATCATGCGAAGAAAATACTGTCGGCACTGGGCTCAGTGGAAGCCTTAAATTGGCCTGCGAATGTGTGACTGAGCTGCAAAACAACTTCTAACTTTTTCGACAAATCAGCATGAATTTGCCATTTATCTAAATTTCAATATCGGAATATCAACAAAATATCATTATCTTTTGGTTGGTTTTGACTGACTTTGGCTATAAGTGGGTATTGAATTGGCAAAAATCGGATGCCCTTTTCTAGGGGATGGTATTCACCCGGTCTCGCATTTCCTTGCCCGGCTTAAAGTGTGTGGACGTTTTTGCTGACAGTTTAAGGGTTTCCTCAGTCTTGGGGTTGCGTGCCCACGGGGTGCCCGATGCCGTACACTAAAACTCCCAAAGCCCCTGATTTCTATCCGTTCGCCTTGAGCTAAAGCATCGATCATCTGCCCCAGAATGCAATCGAGCGCCAATGCCACATCGGTTTCCCGAAGTTCAGGTAATTTTTCATTTAGTTTGTCCAACAGTTCCGACTTTAGCATTCGTTACGCTCCCAATTTTTGCTGGATTTATTTTAACAGGCTACTGTCATCTGTTTATTTCTCTTAAATGTCAGAAAACTTAAACTGTGGTTACTTGATGGAGATCATGTTCCAATGGATTAAGTAATGATCGATAATAAGAATGCACAAGTGGTACTCGCTCCCTGTCATTTATTTTCCCGTTTTAATAAGGAACATGGAAATTTTATCTGCTAGGTTTTGACGCACTTTTAGTATCTAATCGGCTAACACTGGCTCTTTTTTCCAATCAATTCGCAACTAGAAACTTTACTCAGGATGACTAGCGTGCAATGTTTTGGATAAAAGCCAACACTTGTTGCCACTTGTCATTCAACTGACGTATTAAGCGCTGCTGAGCGTTTTCCTCAACCGGCTTATTCGGCGTTAGCGCTTGCAGGACATGTGGCTGATTCTCCTTAGTTTGCTGAGGATTCTCTGGGACAATAAAGGTGCCGTGGAGCATGCCCATCCAGCAACTCCACGGCACCACGACTTCGCCAGTTTCAGTCGGTGTGAATTCAATCACCTGTACACCCGGTTGCAACTTGATTTCAAGCCCGTACTGGGGCACGACAATGACCTTGTTACATTCGGTTAATTCCTTGGCGTTTATGACCCATTTAACCGGGATGCCTTTGTGTAAGGTGAATTGATTGGGCGAATAGCCGGTTGCCGATACTTCCATGGTGATGGTTTGTATCGTAGCCACCGAAGGCGACTGCTCAACCAGCGGAAACAATTGCTGGGATACGCGCACCACCATGGTATGAAAATCAACCCCGACGCCGGTGAGCGCCACGCCGCGATTTAGCATAATGACGCCCAGTATGATGATGAAAGCACCAGAGACTTTCAGTAGTTTCGGCGTCAAATTATTGGAGAGCAGACTGGTCAAAAAGCCAAAGCCCAACAAAAGTGGCAGCGTGCCAATGCCGAAAAAAAACAAAATCTTTGCCCCTTCCAACCAGCTGCCGGTACCTGCGGCCATCACATACATGGCTTGCAGCGGACCGCAAATAATCATCAAACCATTCAGCAAACCGATCACAAAGGGGTTTGAGTGCTTGCGGTATTCCTTGCCGATAAAGCGCATCACAAATCCTGGGGTCCTGAACTGGAAATGGCTCAATACTGGAAATACTTCCAGCATATGCAAGCCAAATAGAATCAAAAACACACCGGCCGCCATGCCCACTGCGCCGCGTGTGTAGGGCGTAAATGCGACGAATGAACCAAAGGCGCCCAGCAATGCGCCGATGGTGGTGTAAGAAACCGTTTTGCCAGCACCATACAGCAAGTGGGCAACATGGGATTGATAACCGGCGCGGGCATTCTTGGTGGCATAACTCAAAATCAACGGCCCACACATGCCGACACAATGAAAACCGGTTAAGAAACCGATCAGTACCAACAAACCAACACTCAAGTGTTCGTTGAATTGCGATAAATCGACATAAGCCGTGAACCAACTGTCCAGCCAGAGAATAAAAGCAATGCCCAATATTGCCAGCGTGATGGGCAGAATTTTCTTAAGGATGCTATGGGAGCCGGATGATACAGTGGGTACAGTCATGATAGTTCCGAGCCAGGTTAAAATCGTCGGCAGCAATCCAACTCAACATCAAGCGTAAATGAGTTGACCGGCAGAAGAAAGTCGTTGAAGATTATTGAAAGCTGATGTGCTGGTCAAGCGCCTATTATGTTGAGCTCTTGATTGCCTGGATAATCATCGCCTTCGTCAGAGCGATCGCCTGATCACCTTTCTCACCGTGGGGAACTTTAATGAAGCAATCACCAACTAAAACGACAACCACCACCGTAAAAGCCAAAAAACCGTTAACACACAAAGGCAAATCGGCCCGAATGGCACCGGCCACCAATGGCGAAATCCTGGTAAAAGGGGTGGTGATGGGCTTCATTATTTCCGGACTGACCCGTGCCAGTAAAAGCATTACCTATACATTGGTCAAAAATCCGTTAGCAGTGGCCGCCACAGGCTTGCTCACCGGCTATATGGCGTACAAATATCGCAAGGAAATTATTGTGCTTGGCAACCGAACGGCGGTGGAAAGTAAAAACTTTGTCTTACGGCAAAAGCAACATTTGGGTGATTTGCTTGCGGAATTTAAAGACGGAAACAACGACTCACCGAAATAAGCTACGCACAGTTGCAGATTAGGCTAGCAACTAAACTAAATCGGCAGAGGTACATGATGTCGAATGGTGTATAGAGGTGGTTCAGATACGATTGTGAAGTTGGTGTCTCCATCACAACTAAAAAGATAATCGAGCCCCCCGCACTTTCCGAAGCTCTATCGTCTGCTGCTTTATTATCATGACCTCATGGGAGGGCTTACTGTTGACTAAGCTATCACTGATAAAAATGCTATTTTGCCTATTGCTGGGGTTTGCCAGTTTGGCATTTGCTGTCAACTCAGTGGAAATCTTACCCGCGGAGCAAGCATTTCAGTTTTCTTCTAAGATACCCCGGGCAAACAATAACGACCAGCTGTTGCTGTCCTGGGATATAGCTGACGGCTATTATCTTTACCGTCACAAATTCAAATTTGTCTCACTGACTCCCGGTGTCACCGTGGGTGAACAAGCCTTTCCTCCCGGCCATACTAAGCATGACGAATTTTTTGGGGATGTGGAAATTTTCCGGGATCACCTTGAGGTCGCCATCACACTTTTGCGCCAGGAACCCAAACTCAATCAGCTGACATTAGCAGTGACTTACCAAGGCTGTGCCGATGCGGGCGTTTGTTTTATGCCGATCAACAATACGATCGCCTTCGCATTATCAGAAGATAATGGTAATCACGGAGGAACACCACAGACGCTAATTAACACCCCACCTTTACTATCTGAACAAGAGGGTATCGCGGCCTCGCTGATGGGCAATGCCGGCAATTCGCGCTGGTTAGTTATCTTAAGTTTTTTGGGGTTTGGACTGTTACTGGCATTTACTCCGTGCGTGTTTCCAATGATACCCATTCTATCGGGCATCATCGCTGGTCAAGGGGCGGGACTGACAACACGCAGAGCCTTAATGTTGTCGCTGTGTTATGTACTGGCGTCGGCAGTAACGTATACGGTTTTCGGCGTGTTGGCCGGTCTTTTCGGCAGCAACTTGCAAGCGGTATTCCAGGCCCCCTGGGTGATTATGGTGTTTAGCGGTATTTTCGTGCTGTTAGCGTGCTCGATGTTTGGGGGGTTTCAGTTACAGATGCCCGCCTTTATACAAACCAAAATATCACTGATCAGTGCCAAGCAAAAAAGTGGCAATTTGTTGGGAGCGGCGCTGATGGGTATGTTGTCCGCATTGGCTATCGGGCCATGCGTAACGGCGCCCTTGGCCGGTGCGCTGATCTACATCGGCAACACCGGTGATGCCATGTTAGGCGGCGTAGCGCTGTTTTCATTAGGGATCGGCATGGGCATTCCGCTACTGATTATTGGCACGTCTGCCGGGAAACTGCTTCCCAAGGCCGGCGTCTGGATGAATGTCACCAAAGTGTTATTTGGCTTAGGCCTCTTGGCGGTGGCAATATGGCTATTGGAGCGTATCTTGCCTCCAGAGACAACGCTGATTCTGTGGGGAGCCTTGCTGATTATTCCGTTGCTGTATTTGAGTTGGAAAAAGCTTTGGAAAGGTGCAGGCCTGGTGGCGTTGATTTATACGACAATGTTAGTTGTCGGGATTGCCACGCATCAACAACGCGATACCCTGCAGCTGTTATGTGTCGCAGCCGTTGCTTGTGAAGCGCAAGCAGCGCTACCCTTTCAAAAAGTCAGCTCAGTCGACGAGTTACAACACATCCTAGCGGAAGCGCAGGCGCAAGGGCACTGGGTCATGCTGGATTTTTATGCCGATTGGTGCGTAGCGTGCAAAGAAATGGACGTGTATACGTTTTCCGACTTAAAGATCAGGGAGGCTTTAACTCCCATGCGCTTAGTGCAAGCGGATGTGACGGCTAATCTATTGCAGGACCAGGCGCTGTTGAAAAAATTTAATCTCATTGGCCCACCTGCCATCCTTTTCTTTGGGCCTGATCAACAGGAGCGGCCGTCCTACCGGGTGATTGGTTATGTGCCTGCTGAAAAATTTCAGGCGCATCTTGGCAGTATTCGCTAACTCAGCGTCGGTTTTTTTTTCACGCCACAGATTATTTTGGATCGTGTTATCGTTGGTATTAACGGTTTGACAGAGAACCGATACCCAGTCGATCTGACAGTGAAGCGACGGGGAGGATATGATGCCATGCGTGAAATAGACAATTGAACTCAAGAGGAATTGACAGATGGCGACTGATGATCAAACCACCGATACAGGCAAATCGCACTCCAAGCGCCCAGTAGACACCGGCAAACAATTTTCCTCCCAAGCAATATCAGGTCAACAACGGCAAAAATTAAGGCAGCGAGCACTGACAATCGTCAACCGCTATACCTTGTTATCGGGTGGCTTAGGCATAGTGGTCCCTTCTTCGATTTTTTATCAGGTCGCGGTGGGTGGGTTGATAAGCAAAATGCTTTATGATCTCAGCACCCTGTTTGGAACAAAACTGACTAAGCAAAAGAAAAAAGCCATCATTGCCGCGGTGCTTGGCGGGGCGCATTCCGAATGGATTAGCGTTTATCTGGGCGATAATCTTGAGAAAGTTTCGCCTGGCATGAGCATCATTGGCAATACCATTGCCCGGCCGGTGGTTGCAGCCGGCATCACTTACGCCATTGGTAGGCTCTTCATACAACATTTTGCCACCGGCGCCTGGTTACGGGAACCTGAAGCATCAGCGCTGAATGCATCACTGCTACTAAATTTGGGTAAGTTTGATACAGATCCAGAAAGCCCGTAGTAAAAATAATGATTGTGCCGGTCCAATGGCCTTAAGCAGTAGCCAAAATAGGCAAGCAATAAATACATTTCACCAACATTGCCAATGCTGAAAAATGAGTTTCACGGTAACTGTAATGAACCCATGTGCTGAGTCTGGTAAATTGACTGCACAGCTGAAATTTAATCGCTGGTAATATTCGTCCCTTAACGTCTGCTGATCTTACGAGCTAATTAATGTAATGGAAGTAGCCAACTGAGAATCTAAACATGAATAAAGCATCTTTCTTTCCTATGCTGGTCGGTTGTATTTTGGTATTACTGGTATTGATTGTTTTACATGTAATACCACTTCCGATTTTTGAAATACTGATTTTGTACGTAATGATTTTCCGTCCGCCCTGGTTTAAAAACTTGGTAGACCAGCTTTATAATCGATAGATTAACCCCACAATCAGCCGCGACTTTAACAAGACCACTTTTAGAGCCGGACAAGCTCTCTAGCGCGGGGCAAGCAGTTGAACCCAGCTCCTGCTATTTTTTAAAAGATGGTTGAACAGTTGCAATTAATTTAAGCAGCCAAAAATGAGTCGTCCCATGCCAAACAACAATTATAAATCAATGTTTTTCGGCTTTAATCTGCAGAGCATTCTGATTTGCATGGGGTTTCTTTCACTACTCTGTTTGTCACTCGTTAAAATTCCAACGGCTCTTGTTACCAATAGTGATTGGAGTCATGGTTTTGATCATCCACTGCAAGGCTGGGATCATCTTCTCACTATGATTGCAGTGGGCATATGGGCATATGGGCAGCTCAACTGCGAGGTCAAGCCATCTGGATGTTGCCCGTCACGTTTGTCAGCGTCATGAGTCTTGGCGGCCTTACCGGCGCAGCAAGCTTTTGTGTCCCCAATGCGGAAATGATGATCTTGCTATCGGGGCTGGTATTTAGTGTCTTCATTGTCCGAAAAGTACAATTTACTACCCGGATTAAAATCCTGATCGTCGCCTTCTTTGCTTTTTTTCATGGCTATGCGCATGGCTTGGAAATATCAGCCTCAGCGAGTTTAGTGTCCTACACATTAGGATTTGTATTTGCCACATTGCTGTTGCATTGCGCAGGTATCGCAACAGCACGTTTAGTAGCGCTAACATTTGCTTTTTTTCTTGGAAGTAACGCTAATGCCCAAGATACCAACGAGGCTATGGTAAAGACTAAGTCGAAAACCAGTATGAATGAAACAGTAGAACTTGAAGAAATAGTCGTTACAGCAGATGGGCGAGCAAAAGATCTTATCGGTAAGACTGGATCGGCATCGCAGGGCGAAGTCAGCCAAGCACAATTTAAATATCGGCCACTTTCCCGTAATGGCGAGCTGGTGGAAGTGGTTCCCGGCGCAGTCGCTACCCAGCATAGCGGATCCGGTAAGGCTAATCAGTATTTCCTACGTGGTTTCAATCTCGACCACGGCACCGACTTGTCGACTTATGTCGATGGCATACCCATGAACCTGCCTACCCATGCTCACGGACAAGGTTATATGGACATTAACAGCGTCATTCCCGAATTGGTGAAGAAGATTGAATATGGCAAAGGGCCTTATTATGCCGAGGTCGGCGATTTTTCATCAGCCGGTTATTCGAAAATATTCTCGATGGATAGATTACCTGAAGGCTTTTTGAAGTTTTCCGGTGGCGAGTTCGGTTATTACCGTACTTTGCTTGCCAATTCCAACAAAGTTGGCAGCGGCGATTTATTTTACGCCGGCGAATTCAATTTCTATGACGGCGTCTGGCAACAGCCGGAGGATTCGAAAAAATTCAACGGCATGCTGCGTTACACCCTTGATAAAGGCGATTGGGGGGGATCGGTTAACGGTAAAGGCTATACCAACGACTGGACCGCAACCAACCAGATCCCTCAAGCCTTGGTTAATGACGGCACACTCGGTCTTTACGGCACCATGGACTCTACGGATGGCGGCAATACCAACCGCTACAGTTTTTCAAGCAATCTCTGGAACAAAGGCGATAACTGGAAAAATGACGCCAATATCTATGCCCTCTACTACGACGTCGATTTATTCTCCAACTTTACCGGTTATGTGGACAACCCGGTTAACGGCGATCAGATCCACCAGTTTGAACATCGGGTACAGACCGGAGGTAATATCGAACATACCCGCTATAACGAGCTATTCGGTTTTGACATGGACAACACCGTGGGTTTTCAGCTTCGTCACGATGAAATCATGGGCTTAGGCTTGGATCATACGGTTAACAGGCACTATCTCAGTACGGTCAGTCACAGCAATGTCAGCGAGACCACTGTCGGCGTTTATCTGAAGAATCAGACTTATTGGCATGAGAAAGTACGCACCATTGCTGGATTAAGGGGTGATTTTATCCATAACGACGTTAAGGTGCTCGATACGACCACGCATGATCTCACTATTAATGCAGCAAATTCAGGCAATCGGGGACAAGCGCTAGTCAGTCCGAAGTTAAGTTTGATCTTCGGTCCCTGGTTCAATACTGAATATTTTATCAATGGCGGTTTCGGCTATCACTCTAACGATGCGCGCGGCACAACGCTGCAATTTGATCCGAGTTCCGGTACAGCACTGGACAGCAGTTCTGCCAGAATATCGCCTATGGCCCGTTCGCGAGGCGCTGAAACCGGCATTCGCAGCAACTTCATAAAAGGTTTAAATACTACTTTGGCATTATGGTGGCTGGAGAGCGATCAAGAGCTGGTGTTTACCGGCGATGCCGGTACCACTGAAGTAAACGGCAAGTCCCAGCGCTCCGGCGTTGAATGGACAAATTACTACAAGCCGACCGATTGGTTGACGCTAGATGCTGACTTTGCCATGACTTCAGCACGTTATGTGACGACTCCGGAGGGGGAAAGCAATAACTATATCCCCAACTCTATAGGCAGGGTTATCACCACAGGCGCCACAGTGGCAGCCCCTAACGGTCTGTTTGGTTCAATACGTTTGCGTCATTTTGGCGACATGCCACTTGATCCATCGGGTACGTATTGGGCTGGTAATACCAGCATCGTCAATTTGGGGGCGGGTTATCAACACGAAAAATATAAACTGGAAGTAGATCTCTTCAATATTTTTGATTCGACCGCCAACGATATTGCCTACGCTTATCAATATGCCTATCCCGCCGGAGCTTCCTCGCAGACTGGTCTTATGAAACACCCTGTCGAACCGAGAATGATGCGGGCAACGGTTATACTTAATTTTTAAGGTTGGACTTACAATACTCTATGGGGCTTATATTCCGTACTGATGCTTTTATCCAGCACTGCCATAGCTTCCTCACAGTTAATGGTGGTTTCCCTGTGCTTAAAAATATAGTTAGCCAATCGCTCAATGGCTTGCCAATAGACTGGTGTACTTATAAATTGAAACGCAATATTAAAGAGCTCGGCTAGCTTTTTTTCGTGCTGGCTTTTAGTCCCAATAAAAACCTGCAGATATTCATCAATTTTTGCCAGATCGGAGCTACCACCATAATTATGCAGCGCATTGATGCTAACCAGCTGCGCATTAAAATGTTCATTATCACGAATAGCCACATGCTTTGCTTCCGCTAAAGGCCCGATTAGTAAATTGACCATATCGGCTTCATAAGCGGTGCTATAGGCATCTTGCTCAGTCACTGAAGAATAATCTGTTCGGTCAATTGATGCCACAGGTAAACACTGAATCAGGCAACCGCCTTCAACAACACCCATAAAGTGATGATGCTTACATTGGCAGTGAGTCAACGCACTGTTGATCCCCCGATCCAATGCCTTGATAGTGATTTGAAAAAAAACCGGAGGGAGTTGCTTTTGTTTGTTGTAAAGATAAATGGCTGTAGCATGGCCAGCCTCATGGAAAACGATTTGTCTGACTAACTCATCATCAATAGCGCAGATTGTCTCTATCGGGTAATTCCGTTTCATGATCTGTGTACAATAAAAAAATGCGGTCAGGGCTGCTAACCGCATGAATAGGAAGGCCTGAATAACTCTCATAGATTCTTTGGGAAGGGAATGACCACGAGAGTCAGCCCTATTCTAATCACTACCTGCCGCTTTTAAAATGTGACATTTTGACGCGCCCAGATGCGCCACTGCCATTGTGGGATGAAGGTACAGATTGGACCGGCAGGACTTGGGAAAGGAAGTTTACGGATAGATCATCAATACCTTGGTGATAACCCACAAACTCAAGTTCAAGTTTCAACGTTGACGAAAAAAACACATAAAAAAGCCCACAACAAAGTGGGCTTCGTCCGGGTGTTTTTTTTATGTTTTGATGTGGATGTTACGCTCTAGCAGTGCTGATTACCGAAGTTCTGTTAACCTCCCTCACAACCAACAATTCATTTCTTTTCTGACGCATTAAGGTGGAACTTATCATTAAAAACCACCGACAATTTTTCGCCTATCAGCTTGAGAAACCCCCGTTATAAAATTAATCACTCACTTTAAGGATCATGTTGATTAACTAGGAAGATTTATTCTTTAGTTTCAGCAACTATATCTTCCAGATTTGCATTTTGTTGCAGGACAAAATCTCTGCCAGCATCAATCACTTTAGTCGTATTCGCGATAATTTCCTTCCGATATTTATGAACGAAAAAACCTGCCACTACACCTAACCCAAAAACTAAAACTGGATTCTTAATAACATTAGTCATAAATTTACTCCCACTGTATACAATCGCAGAGGCAATAGTGCCTTTAAATACTTCTTCAGGCATTGAACTGCTTTTATGCTCAATATGCTTACCATGAATATTTTTCATATTACGTCTCTTCAGTTAAAATTTTAATTTAGATAACGAAATTTTCTCATGTTTAGGCTCTGGCAGAATCTGATCATCATGCAACATTTTATATATGCCCTTACACCCCTCACAACAAAACGATTTGCCAGATTCTTTTGTTGTGAGCGTAATGCCAGGGATTTCAACGAATAACCCACAAAGATCACAAACCTTTTTAATATCGTTCATCGTAATTCATAGCCTTTCTTTGCAAATTCGATTCCATGCTAGCAACTCAGCCGAGGTATAACAAGAAAACATGTTGGCCGAATATCCTTACGGTCATGCTGCATGTGAAATTGGTAGCGCACAAAAAAATATTGATGAATGCCAATCCCCAGGATTGAAAGCTCTGCTCAATAGACAGTTCAATTAACGGTCGTGTATAAATAAAAGTCGGAAATTGATCTTTTGCCGGGCTCTCTTTGTGGCGTTAAGTTCAATTATTTAGCGTCGGCTCGAATATTAATTGACGCCAAGGCTTCTTTTTCGCTCACAACGGGCAGTCGTTCACTCATCACAGGATTGGCCGCCTGCCAATCAATTTCACCCATTTCGCGAAATTGGGTGATGGCTTGCTCAATTGCTATCCGGTCTATGACGTCTACATCGAGAACGATGTGCAATCCAATACCATAAGCATAGCGTTGATCAAGCCGGAAGCTCTCATGGATAGTCGGTGGAGCTTCGCGAACGATTTCGGATTCCAGTTTTGTCCATTGTTCGGCGAAAGTCAGGCCGCCAAATTGCACGTACTCCAGTTCATTGCGCTCAATCAGTCGGTAACTCAAGATTTTGCCGGTATTGGAAACTTCTTCAGGTTCGAATTCCATCATGGTCTCAGCCGCATGCTCTTCTGGCGTCAACATTGCGGCCGTGCGCTGGTAGGCAAGTTCATGAGCGGCATCCCAAAAAGCCTTCCGTGCAGTAACTATTGTTGTATTCCAGATCGTGAACCGATCTAGGCCAGGGAAATAGAAATCAAACCACTGATTGTACAAGTCCGGCCGACCCGGTTCATCAAGAACCAAGTGACTGGTAAATAGCCCGCCATATTCGTCAGCGTTACGCTTAATCTGACCTTTGAGGTAGATGACCTCATCGCTACGTTTGTGCCGCGGCAGTGTCATGAAAGGTGAGTGTTTTTTTGTGAATCGACGGGGCATGAATATCCTGAATGGTTATTTACCGAGTTGGGGGTGCGCTTTGCGCTTAGGATTCCTCGAACAAATCCACATGTCTGCCCGTGCGTTCAAAGCGCACAACATCGCCCTTGATCTTGTAAATCAGCAACCAATCGGGCTCAATGTGGGCGTCTCTAAATCCTTTCCAATCACCTTTCAATGGATGGTCAAGATAGTTGGCTGGCAGCGGCTCACCTTCTATGAGCAAAGCCAATAATGTCTTGAGCTTACTCATGTCTTTACCGCGCTTTTGCGACTGCTTCACATCACGTTTGAACTGGCCGGAGTAATCAGGCTCCCGCATCAAATGCCAAGCTGTTCAAAAAGGTCATCAGCATCTTTAGCGTGGTGAATATCTTCACCGCGTTCGCTTTTTGCGAGCGTTTCAGCAGTTAGTTTATTGGGTACGCGCATCTCGAACGGTAACGCTTTTTCCTTGGCGACCTTGGTTAACACAATTCGTACCACGTCGGAAACGGTAAGCCCCATATCTGCCAGCACAGCAGTGGCTTCTTCTTTTAGTTTTTCGTCAATTCTTGCGCGTACATAGGCGGTGGCGGCCATGGTATTGGCTCCTTAATGGTTAAGTGTATATTGTAGCCCAACTGAACCACAGTACACTAATAAACGTAGATGGGAGGCATCGCTTAGGTAGCGTTATATCAAATAAAAGCGCCAACAGTGCGGTGACGCTGTTGGCTGTCACGCACACCATGCGAGCCCATTGTAGAAGCAATCCAAGGACAATAAGACTCCACTCACCAAGCGAAGGAGTTTGTCATGAATAACGTCATCACCCAAAACAATGAACATCGCATCCCTTGGAATAAGGGTAAGCTGATCGGTCAGAAATCTCCCCTTAAACTCAAGGAGATTTGGGCCATCCGTATCCGCCTGCAATTGGCTAAGCAAACGCGCGAGCTGGCGATGTTCAATCTGGCCATTGATAGTAAGTTACGCGGATGCGATTTGGTGCAACTACGGGTCTGCGATGTGGCACAAGGCAACAGAGTGTCATCGCGGACTATGGTCATGCAGCAAAAAACGCATAGACCAGTGCAGTTCGAAATCACCGAGCAAACCCGCGATTCTTTATC